>ENA-OQCP01000337-OQCP01000337.1-human-gut-metagenome-genome-assembly--contig:-NODE-337-length-21042-cov-3.082429_pt1 | contig 21042 bp, 28 predicted proteins | sample MGYA00242760_ERZ504583 | MGnify/ENA primary metagenome ERZ504583 (study PRJEB26092, sample SAMD00036308) | human gut metagenome | host: Homo sapiens | study: EMG produced TPA metagenomics assembly of...
CCACAAAAAAAGTCAAAAGCCCCGAAACTGTTGAGTTTCAAGGCTTTTCGCTTGGTGGAGATAAGCGGGATCGAACCGCTGACTCTTGAATGCCATTCAAGCGCTCTCCCAGCTGAGCTATACCCCCAAATATTAAGTTCGTTTGGAACGCTATCTATTATATCAAAAGAAGCGGATTTGTCAATAGTTTTTTCAAAAAAAACTCGTACAATACGCATTGCAAAAACATGACTGCGGTAAATATCTGCCGCAGTCATGTTTTTTGATTTATTTGTCCTCGTAGTCAAGAACTTCTCTTGCGATATATATCGGTCTGTGCTTCGTTTCGATATATGTTCTGGCAAGATACTCGCCGACCATGCCGGTGCAGAAAAGCTGGAGACCGCCGAGCAGAAGAATGAGCACAACGGTTGTGGCGTAACCGGGAACCTTTATATCAAACACCAGCTTTTGGATTATGACAACTATCATGTAGATTATGGACGCGGCAGAAGATGTCAAGCCGATATAAGTTGCAATTTTAAGCGGCGTAGTAGTAAAAGCGATAATGCCGTCCATTGCATATTTGAAGAGCTTCGCAAAGTTCCACTTTGAAGTGCCGTTTGCACGGTCTTCAACGATATAGGGCATATAATATGTGTTGAATCCAACCCACGAGAAAATGCCCTTGGAGAAGCGATGATATTCGCTCATGCTGAGCACGGCATCGACCACACAGCGTCTGAGAAGTCTGAAATCGCTTGCGCCGCTTTTGAACTCGATCTCCGAAGTTTTATTGATTATCTTATAAAAACAATCTTTGAAAGCCGAGAGAACTTTTGATTCGCGTCTGTCCTCCTGATAACATGCCACGGCATCGTAGTTGGATCCTTGTCAAGTATCGCCATCATATCAAGTACCAGCTCAGGGCGCTGCTGCATATCGGCATCGATAAGGCAGACCATTTCTCCCCTGCTCTCTTTGAGCCCCGGCATATATAGCCGACTCTTTGCCGAAGTTGCGCGAAAATCCGACAACTTCACATTTTCATCGGCTATCTCATAGATGTGGCGGAGCTTGTCCATCGTCTGATGCGGCTGCCGTCATTGACGAATATGAGCTCATAATCAAAGCCTTTGTCTTTGAAGACTTCAGTTGCGGTGTTATAAAATAATTCAACATTATCCTGCTCGTTATAGCAGGGAATTACTAAGGATAATTTCATCTTTCCCTCCGAAATTGCACAAATATAGCTTCTGAATTGTATCACAAATTTTCATTATTTGCAACAATTATTCACTGATCTCTATGCCGGCTTTCTTTTCAAGTGATTTAACAAAATCATTCAGCTCCTCATAAACATATCCGTTGACAAAAAGGTTCTTCGTTTTGAGACGGAGTGTATCGATTTTGAAGACGGTTTTGTTCACCTTTTCAAACGATTCGTATGATTTGAGCTCCCTTTCGCTGAGGCGCTTGACTGTTATCTGATCATAGGTTGAAGGATCGCCGTTGAGCTCCGCGCGAACCGTACATTTTTCAAAATCATCGTCAAACACGAGCGTGTTTCCCTCGAGTTTTACGCTGTCGCCTTCGATTATTTTAATTGTGTATCCGGCGTTCAGATTGGACAGATATACGCGAGATTCAGAGACTTTTCATCGGGAGTGATAAGATAATTATATATATAATCGTCCGTATCGGCATTCTTGAGCTTTATAAGAGAGAAGCCCATATCATAATCGGCATTTTCAAAAGCTTCTATCTCATCGAGTCCCGCCACGCCCTCATACTCGGTCACTTTGAATGTAAAAGAAGTAATATTATGCTTCGGTTCAAACACAACGCGGGTCTCGCTGCCATCGGCATTGAGAGCGGGAACTTCGACTTTGCTTCCGTCGCTGAAAGTGATTACTCCGCCGAGTATATTTGAATTGAGCCCGAAGTTGTCATACAGAGACACACATGAAACCGTTTTAGGGCTGTCAAATTTCACAGTCACAGTCTTTTGTGCATCATTTTTATCGAATCTCGACACACAGTTTTCAAGCTTGACATGGAGACCGGCAGTCCTGTTTCCGACACCGATGAGTCTGAAATCGTTAAGCAACGAAGCATCGCCGGAGGACACGCTGATATCGGCATTATATGTGAGGCTGTCCGTGCGGCGATTCCAATAGACCGAATCGCCGTTTATTATGCGCTCGGAATAGCAATAAGCATACTGTGAAAGATGCTCGCTGAGCGCTTTATATTCGGAACATCTGAGTATCGAATGGCTGAGAGACTTTTTATCTATCGGCAGTCTGATCCTGTTATTCCATCTGTATTGCGGAACATCGGTCTCATATGACGGATCGTTATTCTTCTCTCTGTCCTGCATCACGGTGCTCTTGATATTAAGTGCATAAAATCCGGCTTTGATTTCCACGCAAGTGAATAGCCGAAGCACTTGAGCACTTTCGGAGTGTATCCGCTCTCTTTTTTCAGGATACGCTCCATCGCCTTTTCAAACGATATGCTGACTCCGCGGTGATCCGTGTGGGTATCGAAATCTATTGCTAAAATATAATCCGGGCGATATTCGAGAACAACACTTCGATATCATCGACCATATTTTCGGCTGTATATTTGGCGTGAGTTCCGAAACGGTCGAAGTGATAATCTTTAAATCCCTTTCCCGCATAAGTATGATCCCGTCCGGAAGAGAAAGAATAAGCTTTTTTGCCGACATAGAGCTGCGTTCCGTCGGGATATCCGAGAAATATTACTTTCTCTCTCGGTATACCGAGTTTTTCAAGCGCATTACAGGCTTCACTCTGACGGGTGTATGCAGAAACTCTTTTATCACCGTTTGTTGCGAACACGACACGGACATCGGCGCCGTTTTTGTACATAGACGGAAGCACCTGACCGGAGATAAGCAGATCGTCATCTTCATGAGGGACTATAACCATGACTTTTTTGTTCTTAAACTGAGAATCATAGAAGCTGTTGTCTACGCCGTCGTTTGAATCCAGCTTATTGAGCTCAGTCTCATATACGCAAACCACAGCAAGAACGGCAAGCACAAGCGCCATGAGAACTATCAGCACCGCTCTTTTCTTCTTTTTCCTTTTCACATTTTCTGCCATGTTGTTACCTTAACCTTTAAACAGAGATTTTTGCTTATTTTTTCGGCTTCTTCACCACGGTAACGCTGTCAACACCGTAGTACACCGCAGTCCAATCATTGAACCATTTGTTGTTCGCGTTATCGTTGGTAATATTTATCATATATGAATTCAGCGACCAATAAGATTTGCGCGGTCGACTGCGCGGTATTTTGACATCCTTTATGCCCGCCGCTTTCTGCTCATATATCGCCTGCTCAGCCTCTTCATAAGCGATGCTGTCGGACTTGAGCGCATAATATTCTCCGACATAGATAACGCTGAAACCAAGGGCAACCAAAACTGAAAGCACAACAGCGGTTTTCTTAATTCCGTCCATTTTGCCGTCAAGAAGCTGAGCCGCCAGGACAAAAGCCGCGCATCCGAACATAATATTTGCGCCGAAGAAAGAGCGAGGAGGCGCTTCGGGCGAAACTATCAAAACTCCCGCAGCTGCCGCACCGGTGAGCAGATATATGCACGGCAGGAGCCAGTTGAGCTTTTTCTTTTTGATGCAAACAATTAACAGGACAATTACCAAAACTACAAGCATAAGCAGCACAGCACGCCAGATATTAAAATATATCTGCTCCGCCGACCACAGCAAATGCTTCATTATATTCCGCTCGCGGTGGGTATTATCGATACGCACTCTGTTGCCGGGAGCGAGAAGCAATATTCCGAATCCGGTTATGACTCCGAGAAGTCCGGTAACATGATGTGCTCTGATGGGCATTTTCTTTATCTTGAAGTAGATCAAGAAGAGCATAACAGCTCCCATCGTTGCGCCGCCCATATTCTCATTTGTCCAACCCGCAAAGACGCCGGCGACAAACATGAGAACCGAAAGAATAATTTCTTTTGAAGGCTTCGGCTTTTCGGACTCCGTATCATGGATGCGGTAGAACATAAGAAAAGTCAGTATCCATACGGTTGTCCACAGATAATTGAACGCTGCGCTGTACCAGATATAGGCCAATGCGGGTTTGTTCATTCCAAGCCACTCAAAGGCATAAATAAAGACCAGCAGCGGTATATTTATCGGTCGCTTGTAGTTTGCGTGAAAATATATCAGCAGACCGAGCAATGTAAAGAACAGGGAGTTCACAACATTGAAGACCGATTTATCGAACAGAGTAAACAGCTGCAGGAGAAAATGCGCCGGTATTCTGCCGTTACAGATCTTGTAATGCGTCACCATGCCCGTAAAAATATCCCTTATTCCCGTCAGGCGTTACGGCGTGCCTTTGACAACATGTCCAGTGTACTTGAAAAAATAGAGATAATCATCGGCGGCATATCCTATCATGCCGTTAAACACAAGTATAAGGCTGAACATAAGCGCCGCAATAGCGACTACAGCCGTAATTTTTATTACCGTTTCACGATTCACGGTTAGTTTTTGACTGTTCAATACAATTTTCCTCCGATTTTTTCGGTAATAAACCACTATTGGATATATTACCACAAGTGTAAATATAATGCAATTAATTCCTGTTTACAACATAATGAAAAAATGGTTACATACGATAACAAAACTGTAACAATTGGTATATTACTTCAAAAACAGACAAAAAAGCTGAATAATATGCAATTTTTTTACTTTATCTCAAATATATTGATATTATATACATTATATAGATTTTTCTTATAATTTTCAATTTGTTTCTTTTTCATGCATATAAAAATCCCGCCGTATTAAGCGGCGGGATAAAAATATTTAATTTCAGCACTTGATGACAACATCGTTGGGGAAGAACTCGGGAAGATAAGCCTTGTGAGCCCACTTCATCTCCTCGAAGCACTTGTGTGCCTTCTCCCAGTCGCCGACGAGCGGATGCACGAGCAGCGCATTGATAGCTGCTGCCTCGGAGCCGGTTGTCGCTGCCTCGACGGTGTACTTCTCATATGCCTTTACAACGCGCATGAGACCGATGATATGTCTGTTATCGACCTTGTCGATAGCGACGGGCTCTGCGCCGTCCTTGCCGATAACAGCGGCTATCTCGAGAACGTCGTCATCGTCCATGAAATCAACAGTGCCGTTATTCTTGATGTTGACTATCTGGACATCGCGCTTATCGTTGGCGATAGAATCGATAAGAGAAACTGCGGCAAGAGAATACTTGTGACCGCCGCGCTGATCGAGAAGAGCGGGCTTTGTGACAAGAGTCTCATCCGAATACATCTCAAGCAGCTCTTCCTCAATCTCCATGCAGACGCGGGCGCGGCACTTCTCATCCTCTTTCTGATGCTTAAGCTTCGCATCTCTGCAATAATAATACTGGAGATAAGACGAAGGAATTCCGCGAACGGCGTTGAGGCAATCGAGCGAGAAGCCGTCGTCCTTTATGTTCGCCATAACTTTTGTCGAGAAGCCCTGAGCGAGCATATCGTCGATAAGCTCCTTGCCGTCCTTCTTGACGGAGGTTATCCAGCTGAGGTGGTTAAGACCGACATATGTAATATCGCAGTCGTCACCCATAGCCTCTTTTGTATCGTCGATCATGTTGATCGGGACATTGCAAAGACCCATGCACTTGACATTGGTGTGGTTGAGCACGAACTCGGTGATGATGCCGGAGGGATTGGTGAAGTTGATGAGCCATGCGTTGGGGCAGATAGCTCGATGCGGTCGCAGATATGCTGCATGACCGGAATAGTACGCAGAGCCTTGAAGAAGCCGCCGATGCCGGTGGTCTCCTGACCGATGAGGTCATATTTGAGCGGGATAGTCTCATCGAGATAACGGGCATGAAGCATGCCGACTCTTATCTGGGTGACAACAAAGTCTGCGCCCTGAAGAGCCTCGTCAAGGTTATCGGTGAGAAGAGTCTCGCACTCTATGCCCGCCTTCTTGAGCATTCTCAGGCAGAGGTTGCCGACTATCGTTCTCTTCCTCTCGTCTATATCCATAAAGGATATCTTCTTGAGCTTGAGCGAGGACTGAGCCTTTATGAATCCGTCCACAAGCTCGGGGCAATATGTGCTGCCCGAACCGATGACTGCTACTGTAATTTCTTTCATATATATTACTCCCTTTTCTGTAAAATCCTTATTTATACTGCCTGAATATCCAGTTTATGCAACCGGTGACAGGCTCTTTATCGAGCTTTATGAACTTCAGCTTTCTTCCGCTCATCTGCTGCGCATATTCGTGCAGCTTTTCAATATAAGCGTCGTTCGGAAGCTTCGTGTGCATTGAGCCGGAAAGAACGACCTCTATCTCGTCGCCGTCAAACTCCATCTGCTTTGCAAGCGCCGCGATGAACTGCGCGCCGCGCTTTGCCATCTCATCTGTTTTGGCGAGCGCAGGGACATCGCCCATAGCCGCCGCCTTGAAGAACGAGCCGATGAGAGTCTTGATATAGAGCGGAGCTTCCTCCGTCTCAAGCTTTGCAACGGTTCCGACGAACTCCTCGCGCGAGGTGATGCCGAATGCATCGTAGTACATCTTCGTGATAAGAGTGGGTTCAAGTCCGAGATAGACTTCATCGTATATGAGCCTGAATGCAGTCTGGGCTATCCAGTTGCCGTTGCCCATATCGCCGGTGCACTCGCTGAGTCCGCCGAGCTGGAGCATATTGCCCTTTGAATCAATCGCGTTGCAGCAAGTACCCGTTCCGCAGTTATAACCTATTGCCGCGCCGCTCTCGGAGCCCGCCTGAACGACGATAAAGCCGTCGTTATAGATAGCAAAGTTCCGAAGCCCCTTTTCCGAAAGCTTCTCGCACATGATATCATGCTGGACTGATGGTCGATTCCCGCAAGACCCATCAGCGAAAAAGCAACATCGTCAAGAGATATTCCCGCCTCGCCGACAAGTTCGGTTATACCGTTCCAGATAACCGCGCTCGCCTCGTCAAACGCGCCCTCGAGATTCTCGTGGTTGCTTCCCGGTCCGTAGACCGTTTTGACTACATTTTTGTCCTCATCAAAAAGGGAAAACGCCGTTTTTGTTCCGCCTCCGTCAACACCGATGTAAAAGCTCATTCACCTTTCTCCTCATCACTGAAAAACTCTTCGCAGATTTCCTCTGCGTTATATCTGCTGCGTCTTGCCGGAGCTCTGTCGATCCACATGCCGTTTGTGAAATCAGGCACGGGCACGGGCATGCTGCCCATTGCTATCGACTGCTCCGAAAGGCAGGTTATAGCCATCCATGTTGCCGCATCATAGACATCTATCGGAGGCTCAAGGTCATACATCGCGCTCTCGACAAATGCGGAGAAAACGAGATAATCCATACCGCCGTGGCCGTGCTTCTCACTCTCGGAAGCATATGTTTTCCAAAGCGGATGCTCATATTTTTCAAGATATTTTTCAAACGGCTCCCAGCTGTGCATCCAGTCGCCCTCTTCGTGCTTCGTCACGCCGTCGATATATATTCCCTTTGCATCCTCGTTATATGTCGCGCGAGTGCCGTGAATCTTATAGTTGCGCGAATAAGGCCGTGGAAGCGTGCAGTCATGCACGAGCGTTATAGTTTCGCCGTGGGCGCATTTTATCATAGTTGTAACTATATCGCCCTGGTTGAATTTGTAATCCGCGAGGTCGTAATCCTCGCCCTGAGTGTTCTTGAGCCAAGTATTGAGTCCGCACGCCTTGCTTGCCATTGAAGTAAGAGTAAGGAAGCGGTTGCCGCGGTTGATATGCAGCGCCTTGGCTATAGGGCCGAGCTGGTGGGTGGGATAAAGCTCACCGTTGCGGTTCTTGAAGTTATGTATTCTGCCATGACGGTTTTCGCGTCCGAGACCTATCTCGTCTCTGAGGTCATGCTCATAGCCCCCCTGCATATGCACAACTTCGCCGAAAATGCCCTCACGCATCATACGCAGAAGAGCCATTTCGTTGCGGTCATAGCAGCAGTTTTCAAGAAGCATGCAGAACTTGCCGGTCTCTTCGGAAGCCCTGACGAGCTGCCAGCATTCCTCGATAGACGCTGCTCCGCCGACTTCCATGGCGACATGCTTGCCTGCTCTCATGCAGTCGACCGCTATGCGGGCGTGGGTTATCCAAGTAGTCGCGACCATAACAGCCTTGATATCGTCGCGCTTGAGCAGTTCTTTATAGTCGAGATACATCTCGGGCTCCTCGCCCGTTTTCTCTTTGACTATCTCAACTCCGCGGCGTGCTCTGTCCTCGTACTTATCGCAAACGGCAACAACCTTTACGCCGTCAATGCTGATAAGCTCGCCGAGGTTGCCCTGACCGCGTCCGCCGAGACCGATTATTGCAAAGTTGGTCTGTTTTATCTCCATATCCGATTCCTCCGTGGGGATATCTTTTACAACACATTCGCCTTTTCTGTCGAATGTTATTATAATACTTTATTAATGATACTTCAAGTGATTGGCAAAAATAAACAGCTTTTCAGAGAATATTATCGAGTATCTCTATCACATTTGCCACAGCGCCGTCATTATTCGAGCGTACGACATAGTCGGCGTGTTCGAGCGCCTCCGGCGAACCGTTTTCAGGGACGAATCCTGCTTTTGCCGCGACGAGCATTTCGATATCGTTATATCCGTCGCCCACGGCAAAAGTCCTGTCGTGAGGGACGCCGAGAGCGTCGGCAAGGAAAAGCAGACCTGTGCCCTTGTCTGAGCCTTTCTTCATGACTTCTATATATCCGCCGTTTGTCGGCAAAAACGCGGGATCATCAAAATTCTCGCGCATAAACGCCTGCACTTCCTGCGATATTCCCTCCGCGTCAAACATAGCCTTCGCCCAGGGGAACTCCGTCTCGGACGGATCACTGACAACTTTATAGGGTATACCCTGACTTGTGAAATGACGGTGGGAAGTGTCATCGAGATGTATTGCATAGGTGCTGTCAAACGGATACATCTCTATTGAGACATCCGGAAATTTTTCCATTATAGCCCTGACGAACGGGATTCCGTGTTCGGCATCTATACCGTTTACGAACACAGGCTCGTTTTTTCATAGTCATACGCCATAGAACCGTTTGTAAGCAGCACGGGCGCATTGATATAAGATGGATCATAGAGATGAAAGCCCTGATATGTCCTGCCGGTGCAGACCGTAAAATATCCGCCCTCGGCAATAAAATACGCTATTGCCGAACGGACATCGTCGGTTATTATTCCGTCGTCATTCTTGAGCGTGCCGTCAAAATCGCTCGCTATGAGCACTTTTTCAAACTTTCCCAAAGCACTTCCTCCGCACAATAAATTTCGCGCTAAAATGATAACATTTAAGGATATCAAAGTCAATTGAAACGCCTGTCTTTTTGCTTTTCTTTTTTGCGCGAAGTTGAAAAATCTGATAATAGTGATATACTATATAGTCAGGGACAAAGCTAGAAAAATTCTTTGCAAAGGAGAGGTCATATGATAAAGGATATTCTTTCGCCGCACAGGCACTGCTCAGCGACCACACAGAGCTGCGTGCGCAGAAGAACACCTCGCGCGGAGTGTCTATGCTCGGCGGGAATCTCGTAGGCAACACGCGCACAGAGAAAAGCGGCATCAATGCCAGAGTATATAAAAACGGAGTTACGGCTTTGCTTCAAGCGCGGAATACTCGGAAGAGAGCATAAAAAGCGTGCTCAAGGCCGCGAGCGACAACGCCGCATTTTTGAGTTCGAGAGTCAGCCACGAGGCGAAAATAATAAGACAGATTCCCGCCGGAATAAAAACGATGAACGGCGACATAAACGACTGCGAGCAGAAAGTATATATTGAATTTGCAAAAGAGATCGACGAATATATCGCGAAGAAATATCCAGATCTCGTCAGCCGCTCGATAAGCATCCGGGCGGATTCGATGGAGAAAAGGCTCTGCGTCAACGACGGATTCGATTCATATTCACTCGTGCCGAGAAGCTTTGTCTATGTTTTTCTGACCGCCGAAGCCAAGGACGGAACAAATGTTGAGCTTTATAAAGTATTCGGCGGGCGCGGATTCTTCACCGAAGTATTTTCCTCCCCCGATGAGCTTTTCGGCGGCATAGATGTGCTTTATGAAAACCTTATGAAAAAAGCTGATGGCGTATATGCGGACGCGGGATACAGAGATGTCGTGATGCATCCTAACCTCGCGGGAATACTCGCGCACGAGGCGGTCGGTCACACGGTTGAAGCCGATTTAGTGCTCGGCGGTTCGGTCGCGGCGCACTGCATGAACAAGCAAGTCGCAAGCGAGCTTATAACCATGGTCGACTTCGCTCACACCCTGCCGGACGGCTCCTCGGCTCCCCTGCCCGTTCTTGTCGACGACGAGGGCACGCCCGCGGAGGACGCAATTCTCATAAAGACGGCATTCTCAGAGGATACATGAACAGCCGAGAGAGCGCGGAGCATTTCGGAGTCAAGCCGCAGGGCAACGCGAGAGCTTATGCATTCTCGGACGAGCCGCTTATAAGAATGAGAAACACCGCAATTCTCCCCGGCAAGGACAAGCTCGAAGATATGATAGCTTCGATAGACGACGGATATTTTCTAACGGAGACCAACAACGGTCAGGCGGACACGACCGGAGAGTTCATGTTCGGCGTCTGCATGGGATATGAGATAAAGCACGGCAAGCTCGGCAGAGCAATAAGAGACACGACGATATCGGGCATAGCGTTTGACATGCTCAAGACTGTCGATATGCTCTCAGATGACATGGTGTGGACCTGCTCGGGCATGTGCGGCAAGAAACAGCCGATGCCCGTCGGAATGGGCGGCCCTGCCGTCAAATGCAAAGTAAATATCGGCGGACGCTGAGAAAGGAGCGATGAAAATGACTGATATATATGAGATAGCAGAATACACACTCAAGGCGCTAAAAAATTGCGGCGCGGATGCGGCTCAGTGCATCGTCGGCAGAAGCAAAAAGATGAGCTGAATGTTGACGGCGGAAAATTCAGCCTGATGCGCTCCACATTCAACACGAGCATCTCGATGAAAGCAATAAAGGACGGCAAAAAAGGCGTCACAAGCATAAATCAGGCGACAAAAGAAGCGATTGACGAAGCTGCGGCTCAGTGCATCGCCGCGGCGGAATCTTCCGTTCCCGATGAAGCCGAGCAGATAGCGCCTTTCACTGCAAAAGTCGAATACAAAACCGGAGTTTTTAAGCCCGATCTTAACAAGCTGTTTGACAGGATAGAGGAATTCATGAGCCAAACTAAAAAAGAATATCCGAAAGTCATTCTCGAGCAGCTTATCTCCGACTATGAGCACAGCGAAAAGCTCTACATGAACACCAACGGAACAAGCCTCAGATATGAGCACGGCGAATACTCGTTCAACACGATGTTCTCCGCACATGAGGGTGAAAAAGCCTCGTCGTTCAACGGATATTTCTGCGCACTTGACAATCTCGACAAGCCGTTTATGGATGCGGGTATGCAGAGACAGCTTCTCGAAGAGAGCGAAAAGCAGCTCAACACAGTCTCGCCGAGCGAAAAGTTCGTCGGCAAGGTAATTTATTCCCCCGACTGTTTCAACGAGCTTTTGCAGACGGCGCTCGAAAATTTTGCATCATCCGGCGTACTTATTGACGGCACATCTCCCTGGAAAGACGCGCTGAACACAAAAGTCGCGAGTGAAAAGCTGAATCTCAGGAGCGTTCCGCTTGACGACAAAACGGTAGTCGGTCAGCGCTTTACCTCCGACGGCTACCCTGCCGAGAACATGGACATCATTGTTGACGGCGTTCTCAAGACTTTCATTCTTTCGCAGTACGGAGCGAACAAGACCGGGTTCCCGCGCGCGCTCAACGGCGGCAATAACCTCGAAGTTCTCCCCGGTGACAAGACGCTCGAAGAAATGATATCCGGAATAGACAGAGGTCTGATAGTCAACCGATTCTCCGGCGGTCAGCGTCATCGAACGGAGATTTTTCCGGCGTCGCGAAGAACAGTTTTCTTATCGAAAACGGAAAAGTCAGCAGTGCAGTCAGCGAGACGATGATAAGCGGTAACATTATCGACATGCTCAACAACATCGTCGCGATATCCAAAGAGCAGACTACGGACGGACTTCTTTCATGCCATGGGCTGAATTCGACGGAGTCACGGTATCGGGCAAATAAGAAAAAATTTCCTGCGGCTTTTATGTATTTTAAGCCGCAGGATACACATAATGATACTGGCAGCCGGAGCTGATATTATTTCGGGCGCTTTTAAGTGAAGAAGCTATTGTTTATTGTCTTTTCAACAGCGCATTTCAGCATTTGCTGCCTTTGACGGAGCCGGAGCTCTGCGGGTGTGGTTGACAGCCTGCAAACCCGGCTCTTTCGCGTATATAATAAGAGGAGCTTTAAAAGCTCCTCTTATTTTTGTGCATATTCAGCATCGTTGCTGTTATCAGCAGTCGCAGGAATGTTATTTTCCTTTGTGCGTTCGAACGTTATATCTTCCGAAGCATTCGTTATTTTCACAGCATTTTCAGGATTCTTCTCAATATTTGTCAAATCAAGCTTTGATGTTTGTTTTGAATTGAAATTATTTCTGACCTTCTGAATTCTTTCATCGGTCTGTCTTATGGATTTAAAAAACACCAGAGACGCTATTGCGGCGGAGGATTTTATATTTGAGAGCCTTTCAATATCGCGATAAAGCTCCCAATAATATTTTATCAGTTTACTCTTGCGCGTGGATGAAACGGAACCGGCGCGGACGCGGTAGCTTGCGAGAACTTCGTCGAGTCCGTAAGCGCGGTCGCAGTCGTGCATTATTTTAAGCCAAAGTGCAAAATCGTTGCGCTTTTTTATATCGGGGACATAGAATTTTCCGAGCTTTTCTGCGTTATAGACAACAGTCAAATTGCCTATTGGGTCGCCCTGATAAAGCATTGAAGAATAATTTACGCTTTTCGGCGCGGAAATGACGACGCCATATGCTCGCCGCGCTCGTTTATTTTTTCATACGCGGTGTATGTAAAATCATATCCCATTTGCTCCATGAAGCTTATCTGACGGCTCAGCTTGTCCGGATACCAGATATCGTCGCTGTCAAGAAATGCGATATAATCGCCCTGCGCCGCATTTATCGCCCTGTTGCGCGCCGCTGCGGGACCGAGATTGATATCGGTTTCAAGCAGGTGTATTCTGTTGTCGTCTGCTGCCATACTGCGCACCGCATCAATTGTACCGTCCGTGGAATTGTCATCGGCAACGATAAGCTCCCAGTTACGGTAAGACTGATTCTGTACGGATTTTATGCTCTCTGCGATATAGTCCGCGCAGTTATACGCCGGCATTATAATTGAAACCAGCTTTTCCACCACTCAAATCTCCCTTTTGCGGCTCTGCCGCACGCGCCCGATTGGCGCGTATGTTATGTCTACATTTTATCACATTTTGTCATGCTGTTCAACCGACAAAATCAAGCAATCTGTGGATTATTTGCGTGATTTTTTCTGTCCACCCACAAAACGCCTATGTAAAACACCTAATATAATAGTACAACAAGCTATGCTCTTTTTCAACGCACATAATATACAAAAAAATACCGCCTGATTTTACATACAGATAAGTGCCCGCACGATATTGAAAAGCTTATGTTCATAGCGTATAATTGAATAAACCTATGTCAACGGAGGAGAAGATATGAAAAATCCGGCAAAGGCAAGCGATTTAAGTCTCATCGAGCCTGTCATAAGCAAATATAAGAACACCTCAGGCTCGCTTATAACCGTCCTGCAGGAGATTCAGGATATTTACGGCTATCTGCCCGAAGATGCGCTGTGCCATGCGGCAATAGAAATGGGCATTGCCCCGGCGACCGTTTTCGGCGTTGCGACATTCTACGCGCAGTTTCGGTTCACGCCTGTCGGCAGGTATTTTATAATGCTCTGTCAGGGTACGGCGTGCCATGTCAACGGCTCCGAGATGATAGAGAAAGCCGTGTTTGAAACGCTCGGCATACATAACGGAGAGACAACGCCCGACGGGCTTTTCACACTGAAAACAGTCGCCTGCCTCGGCTGCTGCTCGCTCTCCCCTGTTATGATGATAAATTCCGAGACCTACGGCAGTCTGACTCCGCAGAGGGTCAAAGAAATAATCGCTGAAAAGGCAAAGGAGGCAAACGCCGATGTATAAAATTAAAATCGGAGAAGGCAGCTGCGGCATCTCGGCGGGAGCCGGAAAGATACATAAACTGCTCGACGAGAAGAACAGCGGAAATTATACGGTTCACTCGGTCGGATGCATCGGAATGTGCTTTCTTGAGCCTATTGTTGATATCTATAACGGCGATGCTCTCACAGCAAGGCTCGTTAAAGTAAGCCCCAATGATGTGGATAAAATCATAAGCTTCACGGAAAGCGGCAACATGTCGCAGATAAACTCTCTTGTCATATCCAACGATGACAGAAGCTTTCTCGAAAAGCAGACTCGAATAGCTCTGCGCGGGTGTGGAATAACCGAGCCGGAGAGCATTGAAGATTATGAAAAGCACGGTGGATACACGGCGCTTTCAAAAGTTCTGAAAACAATGACACCCGAGCAGGTCATTGAAGAGATAAAAATTTCCGGGCTCGCCGGACGCGGAGGCGCAGGCTTCCCGACATGGTTCAAGTGGAACGCCGCAAGGCAGAGCACAGGAGACGAAAAATATCTGATATGCAACGCCGACGAAGGCGATCCTGGTGCATTTATGGACAGAGCTGTTATTGAGAGCGACCCGCACGCGCTAATAGAGGGTATGCTCATTGCGGCGTATGCGATAGGCGCAAAAGAAGCAATAGTCTATGTCCGCGCCGAATATCCTCTGGCTATAAAAAGGCTTCGCAACGCAATTGAACAAGCTGAGAATAAAGGCTATATAGGCGAAAATATTCTTTCTTCCGGCTTCTCATGCAAATTCAGAATCAAGGCGGGCGCGGGCGCATTCGTCTGCGGCGAAGAGACGGCTCTTATTGAATCCCTTGAGGGTCAGCGCGGTATGCCGCGCCTCAAGCCGCCGTTCCCAGCGCAGTCGGGATATATGAACAAGCCGTCGAACATAAACAATGTCGAGACATTCGCGAATGTAACATGGATAATCAACAACGGCGGAGAGGCGTTCGCCGCCATCGGCACTGAGACCAGCAAAGGTACGAAAGTTTTTGCGCTGACAGGCAAGATTAAGCGCGGCGGACTCGTTGAAATACCGATGGGCAAGACGCTCAGAGATGTTATTTTTGATATCGGCGGCGGAATACGCGGCGACAAAAAGTTCAAGGGCGTTCAGCTTGGCGGCCCGTCCGGCGGATGCATCCCCGCGCAGCTTGCCGACACCGTTATAGACTACAAGGCTCTTTCGGCAACGGGCGCGATAATGGGCTCGGGCGGAATGGTCGTTATGGACGAGAGCACCTGCATGGTGCGCATGGCAAAATTCTTTCTCGATTTCACAACAAACGAGTCGTGCGGGAAGTGCGTCCCCTGCCGCATCGGCACTATGCGCCTGAGAGAAACTCTTGAGCGGATATGCCAAGGCAATGGCAGAGACGGAGATATCGAGCTGCTCGAAGAGCTGTGCGCTCAGATAAAGGACGGCTCGCTCTGCGGACTCGGTCAGACGGCTCCGAATCCCGTGCTCACCACGCTCAGATATTTCCGCGACGAATACGAGGCTCACATAAAAGAACACCGCTGTCCCGCTGGAGAATGTCCGGAGCTTATAAGCTATCACATAGACTCTGACAAATGCCGCGGATGCACACTGTGCAGCAAGAAATGCCCGGTCGGCGCGATATCCGGAGAAGTAAAAAAGCCGCATAAAATAGACAGCGGCAAGTGCATAAAATGCGGCAGCTGCAAGGTTGCGTGTCGCTTTGACGCGATATTTATAAAATAAGGAGGTGTGACGATGAAAGAGTATATTACATTGACCGTTGACGGGAAAAGCGTAAAAATCGAGAAAGGTTCGACACTGCTCGAAGCAGCAAGGAAGGCGGGCGCGGATATCCCGACTCTCTGCCATGACGAGCGGGTCAAGCCATACGGCGCATGCGGAATGTGCGTTGTAGAGTGCAAGGGCAGTCCGAAGCTGATGCGCTCCTGCGCCATTGAAGCCGCCGACGGAATGGAAATTATAACGGAGTCAGACAGAATAAACAGGGCGAGAAGATTCTCGCTCGAAATGCTGCTTTCGGATCACACCGGAGACTGCAAAGCCCCATGTTCTCTCGCCTGCCCTGCGGGCACCGACTGTCAGGGCTATGTCGGCTTATCGCAAACGGCGAAAACGCACAGGCTCTGTCGGTAATAAAAGGCAGGATTCCCCTGCCCGCATCAATAGGCAGAGTATGTCCGCATCCGTGCGAGAAAAAGTGCAGACGCGGACTCGTTGAAGAGCCTATATCTATAGCCGCGCTCAAGGCTTATGCGGCAGACCGCGACCTTGAAAGCGGAAATATATTCATGCCTGAAGTTGCCGAATCGACGGGCAAAAAGGTCGCAATTATAGGCGGCGGTCCGGGCGGAATATCGGCGGCATATTATCTTGCGATAAAAGGACACGACGTCACTGTTTTCGATATGATGCCGAAGATGGGCGGCATGCTCCGCTACGGCATACCGCAATACAGACTGCCGAAAGAAGTGCTTGACAAGGAATTGGCGCTCGTTGAAAAACTCGGCGTTGAGTTCAGAAATAATATAAAAATCGGCAGAGATATTTCTCTTGATACGCTTAACCAAGAATACGACGCGGTAATTGCCGCGCCCGGTGCATGGTCGAGCACAAAAATGCGGGTTGACGGCGAGGATGCCGAAGGAGTATTCGGCGGAATAGATTTCCTGCGTTCCGTGATACTCGGCTCACCCGTTGATATCGGAAAGCGCGTAGCCGTATGCGGCGGAGGCAACACGGCGATGGATGCCTGCCGCACGGCAGTCCGCTAGGTGCGGAGAAGTTTATATCATATACCGCCGCACCCGCGATGAGATGCCCGCAGATGCACTCGAAATCGATGAGGCACAGGAAGAGGGCGTAGATTTCAGATTTCTCACAAATCCCGATAAAATATTGACGCAGGACGGCAAGGTCCGCGGAATAAAGCTTCAGATAATGGAGCTCGGCGAACCCGACGCGAGCGGCAGAAGAAAGCCGGTTCCGATAGAGGGAAAATTCGAAACTCTTGAAGTTGACAGTGTAATAATGGCTATCGGTCAGAAACCGGAGCTCGGCGGATTTGAAGAGCTTGACAAGACCTCTCGCGGCACGATAAGCGCAGACAAAAGCACATTCAGAACGAATATAAACGGCATTTTTGCAATCGGCGACGCCACAAACAAGGGCGCAGACATAGCCATATCCGCTATAGGTGAAGCGCAGAAGAGCGTAGCGGTTGTTGACAGTTATCTTCGCGGCAATATTATCGGCTACAAAAAACCGATACTTGTCAAGCGCGAAATAAACAAGAGCGACCTTGCGGACAGAGAACATATCGCGCGCGAAGGATGCGCGTTCTCCCTGCAGAAGAGCGAAAACACAGCTTTGACGAGGTCGCACTCGGACTCACTGACGAGCAGGCGCGACGCGAGGCTTCGCGATGCCTTGAATGCGGCTGTCTCGACTATTACAGGTGCAAACTCATAAACTATGCGAATAAATACAATGCTGAATTCGAGCGCTTTGCGGGTCAGAAATCGCCTGCGAAGAAAGACACCGGGCACAAATACATTCTGCGCGACTCGGGCAAATGCATTCTCTGCGGACTTTGCGTGCGTGTGTGCTCGCAGGTCATGGGAGTCGACGCAATCGGTCTTGCCGGCAGAGGCTTCACAACTGTTGTATCGCCGGAATTCTATAAATCGCTCGGGGATTCACAGTGTATCTCATGCGGACAGTGTGTATCTCTCTGCCCGACGGGCGCACTTGTTGAAAAAGTTCCGTTCCAAAAAGATGTTCCGCTCCGCGAAATTCGCACCGCGACGCACTGCACCGGCTGCGCCGCAAAATGCGCGATAAATGTTTTTTCGAACGGCAATTCGATAACGCGGTGCGAGCCGGCAAACGGAAATATCATCTGCACATACGGCAAGTTCGGCTTGAGCAAGCTCGCCAATGTGGGCAGGCTGAAGGTCTGCAAATCAGGCGAAGAGACCATTTCTCTTGAACGCGCCGCGGAAATAATATCAGAGAAAACAGCTTGCTTCTCGCCCGCCGAGATTGCCGTCACGGTGTGTGAAAATATGACAGACAACGAGCTTGAAAAAGCCGCAGAACTCAGCCAAAAGCTCGGCTGCGCTCTTGTTGACATGGGCAACATTGACCGGGATATCAGCGCAGATAACTGCGAAAGATTTGAAAAAATCTTCGGCACGGATTTTTATATCGGTGCAAACCGTGAAAAGACTGTTTCTCTCGGCGCAGTTGATTCGGATTGCGATTGATTTTTCAAAAATCAAGGCTGTTATCTCATTTGGCGGCAAGACTTCCGAGGGTAATTTTGATTTCGCCGCCGTGCAGTCGGCAAAAGAAACAGGCGATGTTTCTTTACCGTTTGCGTTGTCCGTTGAATGCGTAGGTACAATCGGCGAAGCAGATATTTCACCCGCGCTGAATCCGACATACAGCATGAAGAGATAATCGACGCTATAACAGCAAAGATAAAATAAACACTGACGGAGCCGCCATATTTCAGCGGCTCCGTTTTTGCATAAATACACACATAAATTCATAGGATAACACCGAGGTGATATTATGAAATCATCGCGGCTCAAGCCCTTGATATTCTTGGCTATTCCACTCGCGGTCGGCGGTCTTGCGGCACTGTTTTCAGCGGGCAGCATGGACAAATTTTCCGCATTAAATCAGCCGCCGCTCTCCCCGCCCGGATGGCTGTTTCCAATCGTCTGGGGCATATTATATATTCTCATGGGCACGGCATCGTATATAGTCTACAGCTCGGATGCGCCGGAGATAAGCAAGCAGAAAGCACTCGGACTTTATCTCGTCCAGCTCGGGTTCAATTTTCTTTGGCCGATACTGTTTTTCACTTTCGGGCTCTGTACCGCTGCGGCGGTTCTTATCGTTATTCTCTGGGTTCTCATTCTTTTGACGCTTCTGTATTTCTACAGAATATCAAAAAACGCCGGATATCTGATTATCCCGTATCTTTTATGGGTGACATTCGCGGCGTATCTCAATATTGCAATATGCATCATAAACTAAAAATACACCTCCCGCAGACTTTTGTAAGTCACGCGGGAGGTGTTGATTTTATCAGAAATATTTCGGCAGATAATCACCGTGAGCCTCGATGAGATCATCGCACAGGTGAACGATTTCATCTATTGACAGCTCGGACGAAGTATGTGGGTCGAGCATGGCCGCCTGATAGATATAATCTTTCTTCTGAGTCACAGCCGCCTCGATAGTAAGAAGCTGGACATTTATCATCAGATTGTTCATTGCGGCGAGCTGAAGCGGCAGCGGCTCCTGACGGCAAGGCTGGATTCCGCATTTGTTCACGAGGCACGCGACCTCGACGCAGGCATCGTCAGGAAGATTGGGAATGAGTCCTCTGTTTATGACATTGCCGCCTATTTTATAGGGATTGTCTGTAACAATGGCTTCCATAATATAAGATGCATATTCCTTTGTACGCTCATGTGAAACCTTGTCGTGGATATAATTATCTTTCTCGTTCTTCCAGTTCTTTATCTGCTCGACACAGCGTCTCGGATACTCATCAAGCGGAATATTATATCTCTCGATAAGCTCGGGATACTTTGCCTTTATAAAGAAGTTGTTATATTCGGCGTTGTGCTCGCTCGACTCGGTGCAGTAATAGCCGAAACGTCTTATGTATTCGAATCTCACGAGGTCGTTATGGCTCGTAACGCCGCTTTCGAGCCTTCTGTAGCTCTTTTTCTTATCTCGGGATAGAGATCCGTGCCGTTCGCATCCTCTATTTCAAGCAGCCAGCCCATATGATTTATTCCCGCGATGCGCTCGCGGATAGGCTCGCTGTATTTGATATCGAGCTTATCGAGAAGTCCTCTTGAACAGGTCTGCACGGAGTGGCAGAGTCCGACCGACTTCACGCCGGAATACCTGCCGAGCCAGCCAGCAAGCTGAGCCATAGGATTGGTGTAGTTGAGGAAATATGCGTTCGGACAGACTTCTTTCATATCGTCGGTGAAATCCTTGAGGACGGGAATGGTGCGCAGGGCTCTGAAAATTCCGCCGATGCCGTTAGAATCCGCGATAGTCTGGCGAAGTCCGTATTTTTCGGCACTTCGAAGTCGATTATCGTGCACGGATCGTAGAGACCGACCTGGATGGCGTTTATAACAAAATCAGCCCCGCGAAGTGCGTCCTTGCGCTCCTCGACGCGAGATATTTGCTGACCGACGCGCGGTTCTCGTTTATATTCCTATTGAGCGCCGTGACCATGAGATAAGACTCCTCGAGTCTCTCGGGGTCGATGTCATACAGCGCGATATCGCACTCGCGCAAAGCGGGAGTAAGCATAATATCGCCAAGGACATTCTTTGCGAACACGGTGCTTCCGGCACCCATAAAAGTTACTTTCATAAAGGACCTCTTTTCTGTTGTTTTTTATCCGCTTTTATTATAACTGCTGTTTTTCCCGATGTCTACATATATTTAAACTCCGCCGCAAATTTGCACGATCTGCGGCGGAGTTTCTGTTCAGTTGAAAATCACCTTGCGATTTTATTTGTCATCGTAAGGACTGCCTTTTGTTACGCCCGTTGTTCCGAACACAACGAGCACGACCGCCAGAGTCACGGTTATCACCCACGGTCTGATATCGCCGCCGTCGAAAGCCATAACAAAGAAAGCCACTATCGCCGCGACACCTATCAAAAGCTGAACGGCAGACGCTATCTTGTACCAGTTAATTTTCATAATTATCCCCCAATTGAATTTCCGGGGTTTAGTATAGCATACCAATGAAGCGATTTCAATGAGTTAAAAGGCAAAAGCGGC
>ENA-OQCP01000341-OQCP01000341.1-human-gut-metagenome-genome-assembly--contig:-NODE-341-length-20966-cov-4.153990_pt1 | contig 20966 bp, 23 predicted proteins | sample MGYA00242760_ERZ504583 | MGnify/ENA primary metagenome ERZ504583 (study PRJEB26092, sample SAMD00036308) | human gut metagenome | host: Homo sapiens | study: EMG produced TPA metagenomics assembly of...
TTATCGCCGTCTTATCTCCGATCCCCAAAACCGGATCAGCATTCCCAGAAGTGAGATCGCCGGAATCGTATAACCGATATTTGCGATCGTCAGAACGGGACCTGCCGCTTTTTATGTTCCGAAATAAAAATCCCTAAAAGAAGTCCTATGATCCCCGCGCTCACAGCCGCCGTTAAAGCCAGCCCCACATGTGCCGCAAACAAATCCAGAAACCATTCTTTTCTCTCAGCATACAGTTGGATGACCTTTTGTAAAAATTCCACACCCTACTCCTCTCCGAGATAAAACACCCTGTAAAATGTTTCAAGCGATTCAAACAATTCTCTTTTCGTCTGCTGAAGCTGTTTGATCTTCAGCACACTTCCTATCTCATCAAAAGCAAAATCATTTTCTTCGTGCTCTACTTTTAACTCGAGATTTCCTTCTTCATCATATACGACAAGGAGAATGCCTCCCACATCTTCCGTATACAATACGCACATGATCTGCAGTTCCTGACGCACTGCTTCCGGCAGCGACTCAAACTGAGGATTCAAATAAAATTTCTGTTCATATGCGCTTGCCGCACAAAGCACAACCTCTTCTTCCATACATTACCTCTCTTTTTCCTGTTTTTTTCCGAACTTAAAATCTGCATTTAGTTCGTCTATACTCATCATATCTCTCAGCTTATCCTATGCATGCATTTCTTATCCCGCACATGCATTTATACATAACCGTACACACCTCTGACCGAGACTTCTCCGGCATAGACATGTTCCGAAGTTCCGTCTTCCCTTCTCACGATCAACTCTCCGTTTTTATCGATCCCCAGTGCCTTTGCCTTATATGTTCCGCTTGGATCAAGTACAAGAACGTCCCGATCCCGGTTGACAAGCATCGACATATACGTTTCCATCAGTCCGGATAAATCTTCCGTCTCAAGAAACAGGCGGTAATCTTCCTCAAAACATTTCATGATCGACGCAATGACAGACGCTCGTTTCACCATATGTCCGCATTCAAGATACAGCGATGTTGCATGATCTTTTAATTCTTCCGGGAACTTTTTTGTGTTTGCATTAATTCCGATCCCGACGGTCACATAATTGATATAATCGATCTGCGTACTCATCTCCGTGAGAATACCTGCCAGTTTTTTCCCGTTGACAACGAGATCGTTCGGCCACTTAATCTGAATATCCGGACAGGAAGCTCCCTCATTTTCAAAATATTTTTTTATTCCTTTCGCCGTACTGCACGCCGTCACGATCGTCAGCATAGACGCTTTATCCGGCGTGATCTTCGGTCTTAAAAGAACCGACATAAAGATCCCCGCTCCGGCAGGTGATTCCCACGAACGTCCTCTGCGCCCTCTTCCCGCCGTCTGCTCTTCCGCCACAGCCAGCGTTCCGGCTAAAGCGCCTTCATCTCCCATCTGCTTGATGCGCAGATTCGTTGAATCCGTCACTTTATAACATACGACATTTCTTCCCGCCCATTCCGTATGCATACAGCTTTCCACTTCTTCTTTTGTCAAAATGTCGGGACTTTCCACCATGCGATACCCTTTGTTTCGCACAGCTTCCACCTCGTAGCCGTCTTCCTGAAGCCGGCGGATCACCTTCCAGACCGCAGTGCGCGACACATTGAACTTCTCACAGATTTCCTGCCCCGAAATGTACCCGTCTGCTTCCCGCAGCATTTTCAAAATCTCTGCTTTCATAATTTTATCTGCTTTTCGCCTTCTCTGATTTTACTTTCTTGGCTTTTTGCTTCTCAAGTTTTCGTCTTTTTATTCTCTCGACTTTTTATCTTTTTTACGTTCTCAGCTTTTCGTTGTCTTTATCTTTCTTGCTTTTTGCCTTTGTATCTTCTCTGTTTTTATCTTCTTTTCTACTTATTTTTTACTTCAATGTAGCATCCATAACCGCTTTAATCGTATGCATCCGGTTTTCCGCCTCATCGAACACTTTCGACTGTTCAGACTCAAATACCTCGTCCGTCACTTCCATATCTGTGATTCCGAAACGCTCGCCGATCTCTCTTCCGACTTTCGTTCCAAGATCATGAAACGCCGGAAGGCAGTGAAGAAAGATTGCTTCCGGTTTTGCATTTTCCATCACTTCTTTTGTTACTTTGTACGGAGTCAGCTCTCTGATCCGTTTCTCCCACACTTCGTCAGGTTCTCCCATAGATACCCATACGTCTGTATAGATGACGTCAGCGCCTTTTGTTCCTTCTTTCACATCGCTTGTCAATGTAATTTCAGAACCTGATTCTTTTGCATATACGCGGCACTCCTCTACAAGCTCCTCATTCGGGAAATAGTCTTCTGTCGTACACGCCACAAAATCAAGTCCGAGTTTTGCACAGGCGATCATGAGCGAATTGCCCATATTATAACGGGCATCTCCCATATATACAAGTTTCAGACCTTTCAGTTTCCCGAAATGTTCACGGATCGTCAGCATATCTGCCAGCATCTGTGTCGGATGATACTCGTTTGTCAATCCGTTCCATACAGGTACTCCCGCATACTGAGCCAGCTCTTCGACAATCTCCTGTCCGAATCCTCTGTACTCGATTCCTTCATACATTCTTCCAAGTACTCTTGCCGTATCTTTGATGCTCTCTTTCTTCCCGAACTGAGATCCCATCGTTCCGATATAAGTCGTCCCCATTCCGAGATCATGTGCCGCTATCTCAAAAGAACTGCGTGTACGCGTACTGTCTTTTTCAAAGATCAGCGCCACATTTTTCCCTCTGTGATGATCGACAAGTATCCCTTTTTTCTTCTTTTCTTTTAATTCTGCGGCAAGGTCCAAAAGATAAATGATCTCTTCCGGTGTAAAATCTTTCAGTGTCAAAAAATGTCTTCCTTTTAAATCCATTGTCTTATCCTCTCTTTTCATTTATTTTTTATCTGTATTTATTTACTTTCAATTATTCACATTTGTTTTCATTTACTTTGATCATCATTTACAGACTCGCGCCGCCTTATTTTCTCTTGTTCCGCCTTTGTCTGCCCGCTTCAAACATAAGTACTGCCGAAGCCACCGCTGCATTCAGCGACTCTGCGCCGCCTTCCATCGGGATCAGTATTTTCCGATCCGCACATGCCGCAGTTTCTTCTGTCAGACCGTTTCCTTCATTTCCGATAAGAAATGCGCATGCCGTCTTGTAATCTTCCATATCATAGGAGTTTTCCCCTTTAAGATGCGCCGCATAAACCGTGATTCCTTCCCGTTTCAGTTCGTCGATCGTTCCTTTCAGATCATCCGTATAAATAAACGGAATCCGAAAAATCGCTCCCATCGTAGAACGGATCACTTTCGGATTATACAGATCTACACAGTCTTTGCTCAAAACAATGCCTGTAGCCCCCGCCGCCTCTGCAGTCCTGAAAATCGTTCCGAGATTGCCCGGATCCTGAATATTTTCAAGAACGAGCACATGCGGAGTCTCCCCTAAAATATCTTCCGCCGTATACTCCATCCGGCGTACGACGGCAAGGATTCCCTGCGGAGTCTTCGTGTCCGACACATGCGCAAATACCGTATCCGACATCACTTCCGCCTCTTGAATAAACCGATCGTTTTTTTCTTTGACGCATTTCGCCTGAAAACTTTCCGACACATACAGTTTTACAATGCGCTCCCGTGGGATCTCTTCCGCCATGCGCGGTCCTTCTACGATAAATACGCCCTCTTTCTCCCGCTCACGGCTTTTTTTCTGCAAACGAAGCAATTCTTTTACTTGTATATTCGATGTACTTGTAATCATTTTCTCACCTGCATTTTCTATCTGTTTTTCATGTCAAATTTCTCAAGAATATCGTTAGAACCGATCACGATCAATATTTCTTTTTCCCGAAGCGCTCCTGCGGATTGATCGCGACTTCGATCTTTCCGTTCTTGATAATACCGACGACATTGATTCCCAGACGCTCTCTGACTCCGAGATCGACAAGACTCTTTCCTACCCAGTTTTGCGGCACGACGATCTCTACCATACTGTAATCATTTGAAAGAGAGATCCAGTCCACAAATTCTTTCGACACGAGCTTTTTGCCACGCGGCTTCCCATCTCGATCTCAGGATACACGATACGATCCGCTCCGACTCTTTGCAGGATCGCGCCTGAAGTTTGTCTTTCGCCTTTGCAACGACGAGAGGAATTCCCATTTCTTTGCAAAGCATCGTCGCCATAATACTTGCCTCTAAACTTTCCGAAATGGCAACTACCACTCCGTCAAGATTACGTCCTCCGAGAGCCTGCAGCGCGTCAGGCTCTGACACGTCCGCTTTGACCGCGTAAGAAACTTTGTCGGATATTTCCTGTACTTTCTCGTAAGACTCGTCTACGACGAGCACATCGCATCCCATATTTTCCAATGTAAGCGCAACGCTTGACCCGAAACTTCCAAGTCCCAACACCGCAAATTGTTTATCCATAATATGTTCCCTCCTTTTAAATGCTTCTGTCTTTACATTTCCGGTTTTGTATTTCTACTTTTTTATTTCTCTGTCCATATTCTCATCTTCATGCTCTGCATTGCATTTTCTTTCCCAATTATCCAAGCATTACGTTGTCTCTCCCACTTAGCCGAGCATCACATTTTCTTCCGGAAGTTCTCTGAACTTAGAAATCTTATCGCTTCTTCCCGATAATGCAAGCGCCATAGTAAGCGGTCCTATCCTTCCGACATACATAAGGATCATAAGGATCACATGACTTCCCCTGCTCAGGATCGGAGTAAGGTCTGCCGTCAGTCCGACCGTTCCCATTGCGGACGCCGCTTCATAAGTAAGATCAAGGAAATCAATTCCGGGTTCAAAGATTGTCAGTGCGGTAATTCCCGACATCAGGAAGATCAAAGTGATCATTGTGATCGTAATTCCCGATCTGACGATATTATTATCAATCTTTCTTGCAAAACACTCTGTATCTCTTTTGTTTTTCAGTACACAGAGAACCGTCAGCAAAAGCATCGCGATCGTCGTTGTCTTAACGCCGCCTGCCGTACCCGCCGGAGATCCTCCGATGAACATAAGCATACAGCCCAAAAGCTTCGAACTTTCTCTTAAGTCTCCTTGCGGAACTGTCGCAAATCCCGCCGTTCTTGTCGTCACCGACTGAAATAAAGATGCCGTCATCTTCTCAAGAAGATTCATATCTCCCATTGTTTCGGGGTTGTTAAACTCCAGCAGGAAAAATCCGACGGCGCCGCACAGGATTAGAAGTCCCGTCATCGTAAGAACGATCTTACTTTGCAGACAAAGTCTTGTAAACAGCCATTTTAAAGGTCTTTTCTTGATTTCCGTCATCTTTTTTATATTGATCGCAATGTCATGCCATACCGGAAAACCAAGTCCGCCCATAACGATCAGAAACATTGTCGTAAAATTAATAAGCCACGACCCTGAATACTGTATAAAGCTCGTACTTCCAAGTATATCGATACCCGCGTTGCAAAATGCCGAAACAGAATGAAAGATTGCGTAACCGACGCCTTTTATAAACCCAAACTCAGGAATAAACCGGAGCGAAAAAAGTACCGCGCCGATCCCCTCTACCAAAAACGTTCCTTTTAAAATACGGATCACGAACTTTACAAGACCTGAAAGCGTATCCAGTCCATATGCCTGTTGGATCGTGATTCTTCCTTTCATATTGATCTTTTTTCCCAATAAAAGGAAAAACGCAGACATGCAGGCGATCACTCCAAGTCCGCCGACCTGTATCAAAAGCAGTAAAATAATTTTCCCTAGCAATGTAAACTGTTCCGCCGGAACAATCGTCACAAGGCCGGTAACGCATACGCTGCTGACAGACGTAAAAAGCGCGTCTATAAACTCGATCGGCTTCTGATTACAGATCGGAAGGCTCAAAAGTATTCCGCCCCCGAGTATCACCCCGAAAAATCCGATAACAACCGTCTGCACCGTATTGAACTTCAGTCTCCTCGGACTCTTTTTTTCTTTTCCATTTCTAAAAACCACCCTATGATCTTAATCTGTTTTCCCCATACACGGCATATATATTCCATATTATGCCGCTTCCCTTTTGACTTCTATATGATACACGCATTTATTCTCATTTACAATAGAAAAGGAGTTCCGAAAAACGAAACCCCTTTTCTCTCATGACAAATATAAAATCAAACTGTGTTTTCGTCATGCCATTACACTTTAAAGCGATATCCCACTCCCCATATCGTCTCGATATACTGTGGATGAGACGTGTCATATTCGATTTTCTCCCGAATCTTCTTAATATGCACTGTCACAGTCGCGATATCTCCTATCGACTCCATATCCCAGATCTCGCGAAACAGCTCTTCTTTCGTATACACATGATTCGGATGACTCGCCAAAAATGTAAGAAGATCGAACTCTTTCGTCGTAAATGACCGCTCTTCTCCTCCGACCCATACGCGTCTCGCCGTCGTATCGATCTTCAATCCGCGGATCTCGATCACTTCATTTTCCTCCGCATTGCTGTTGATCAGCCGTTCATATCTGGCAAGATGCGCTTTCACGCGGGCCACAAGCTCACTCGGGCTAAACGGCTTCGTCATATAATCATCCGCTCCAAGGCCCAGACCTCTGATTTTATCAATATCGTCTTTTTTGGCAGAAACCATAATAATCGGCGTATTCTTCTGATCTCTGATCTGACGGCATATTTCAAAACCGTCAACTCCCGGGAGCATCAGATCAAGAATAATCAGGTCAAAATCTCCGCCCAGTCCTTTTTGCAGACCTGTATCTCCGTCATTCGCCACTTCCACCTCAAAGTTGCTCAGTTCAAGATAATCTTTCTCAAGATCCGCAATACTCTCTTCATCCTCTACGATCAAAATACGCTTACTCATCAATAGATACCTCCTGATATTTTCTGATTACAAAATACATTGTTGTTCCGGCGCCCTCTTCACTGGTCGCCCATATATTTCCTCCATGTTCTTCCACGATCTTCTTCACGATCGACAAACCGATTCCGCTTCCGCCTTTCGATGAATTGCGGGAAGCATCCGTCCTGTAAAAGCGATCGAAAATGTACGGCAGGTCTTTTGCGGCGATCCCTTTGCCGTTGTCGCCTAATTCAACCTGTATAAAATCGCCGACATCTTTTACTTCCATCGTGACTTTTCCGTTCGGCTTGTCCATATATTTCAACGAATTCGATACGATATTATTGATCACCCTTCTAAGCTGCTCGGGATCAACGATCACCTTGCAGTCTTCTTCCATCGTATTGCAATAAGTAAATTCGATTCCTTTCGACTCAAGCTCCATATGCAGATCTTCCCCGCAGTCTCCAAAATACCCTTTCGCCGATATCGTCGTAAAATTATACGGAATACGATTCGTGTCGATCTTGGAATAAAGCGTCAGTTCGTTGATTAAAAGATCCATCTCATTTGCTTTATTATATATTGTCTTAATGTATCTGTCCATCCTTTCGGGGGTATCCGCAACCCCGTCCATGATTCCTTCCACATATCCTTTGATCGCCGTGATCGGTGTTTTCAGATCGTGGGAAATATTACTGATCAGCTCCTTGTTCTCCCGGTCGAATGCAACCTTCTCTTCCGCGTTCGCCTTCAGCCTAAGCCTCATCTCCTCAAAATCCTGACAGAGTTGTCCGATCTCATCATCCGACTCCTGCCTGATCTCAAAATCAAGATTCCCTTCCTTGATATTTCTTGCCGCCTTCTGCAGTTTCGCCAGCGGAACAGAAACCGAACGGTAGATCCAATAAATCAGCAGCGTCGTTGTGATGAATACGACAATCATATAAAGCTGCTGAAGTTCTCCTACTTCCCGCGACGCGAACGTATGCATCACTACATTCAAAAAGATCATCGGCAAAATCATAACAGACATAAATGCCACGATCAATTTTGTCCTAAGCTTCATAGGCGCTCCTCCTAAAACAGATTCTCACTTTTGCATGATATTATATATTATACCGTTACCCCTCCCCTTCTTCAACGAAACTTTTTATAAACAAATCAGCCGCCTCTTCGATATGGATATCCGTTACCCTGTATCGAAAAGACGGCCGAATCGTCATCTTAGTTTTCTATCCTTTTTCTATACCGGTCTTTCCCGCCGGTAAATCTGTTTTATGATTCAAGATATTTTTTCAGATCGTCTGCTTTGTCCAGTTTTTCCCACGGCAGTTCAACGTCAAGTCTTCCAAAATGTCCGTACGCAGCGGTCTGCTTATAGATCGGTCTGCGCAGATCCAGCATTTTAATAATTCCCGCCGGACGGAAATCAAAGTTCTCACGGATGATCTCCACAAGCTTTGTATCCGAAACCTTCCCTGTGCCGAACGTATCTACGGATACCGACGTCGGCTGCGCTACGCCGATGGCATAAGAAAGCTGGATCTCGCATCGTCTCGCAAGACCTGCCGCAACAATATTTTTCGCCGCATAACGCGCCGCATATGCCGCGGAACGATCCACTTTTGTACAATCTTTTCCCGAGAAAGCTCCGCCGCCGTGACGCGCCATTCCTCCGTAAGTATCAACAATGATTTTACGTCCTGTCAAACCGCTGTCTCCATGAGGTCCTCCGATCACAAAACGTCCTGTCGGATTAATGAAAAACTTTGTTTCATCATCTGTCATATTTGCCGGAATCACTTCATCGAATACATATTTCTTAATATCTTCATGAATCCGCTCCTGCGTCACTTCAGGATCGTGCTGTGTAGAAAGCACAACCGCATCCAAACGCTTTGGAACGCCGTTTTCATCATATTCCACAGTTACCTGTGTTTTCCCGTCCGGGCGAAGATACGGCAGTGTTCCGTTCTTTCTTACTTCTGTCAGACGGCGCGCAAGCTTATGCGCCATCGCCGCCGGATACGGCATATATTCTTCTGTTTCATCAGACGCATAACCGAACATCATTCCCTGATCTCCTGCTCCGATGGCTTCAATATCGTCTTCTGACATTTTATTTTCTTTTGCTTCGAGCGCTTTATCCACTCCCATCGCAATATCGGACGACTGTTCGTCAATCGTTGTGATCACGCCGCATGTATCGGCGTCAAATCCGTATTTTCCTCTTGTATAGCCGATTTCACGAACCGTGTCACGTACGATCTTCGGAATATCTACATAAGCTTTCGTCGTGATCTCTCCCATCACCATAACGACGCCTGTCGTACAGCATGTCTCACATGCGACACGGCTCATCGGATCCTGCTTCATAAGTTCATCCAAAATAGCGTCCGAAATCTGATCGCACATCTTGTCCGGATGTCCTTCCGTAACCGACTCGGAAGTAAATAAAATCTTTTCTCTCTCCATAACCATTCTCCTTTCGTTCACTTTCTCTATTTCTTTACGATCAAGAAAGATATCTGCCTGCGGCAGACTGCTTCGGATCATAAGCAGTCGTCAAGATCCCCGGATGACCCGGACTTTGACTCGCCGCCGCAAATAAAAACAGCCCGTAAAAGCGGACTGTCTCTCTATCACAACAATCCTCTTATTGTTCGATGACTCGCTCAGGTTGGCACCTTCCTGTTCAGGGGTTGCCGCAGCTTCTCAGATCCTTTGTATCTCCACTGCTCTGAATAAGAGAAAGTATTTTTATTAAACTGTTTTGTTACAAACAAGACTTTACAATGTACACTCGGAAATGTCAATGCTTTTCTTCATTTTCCCGCAGAAGATATTTTTCATCTTCCCCTTTACCGGTCAGGTTCTCAAGCCACACTCCCTTTTTCACCATTACCGCGCCCGCAATACACTTCAGCCATTCCCCGATCTGCATCGCACTGTAGACCGCCCACGGGGCAAGTCCGGTATATCGGCATAAAACAAAAACGATCGGAATGTTGACGCACCATAAGAATACACAGTCAAAGAAAAAAGTGACACCTGTTTTCCCGCCTGCCGAAGGGTAAAATAAGCGGCGTTGAGAAATGCATTCTGGGGAATAAACACCGCCTGTGCCAAAACAAGTCCCATAGCCGCCTTTCGCACAGCTTCCGTCGTATTATAAATCCGGGGGAAAAACGGCGCGAAAAGAAACATAAAAACCGATACTGCGAAACTGATAAGAACGCAGGATACAATCATCTTATTGTCGATCTCTCTCGCTCTTTTCATATCTCCGAAGCCAAGCGCCTGCCGACTATGATCGCCACGGATTCTCCCATCGCCGCAAACACAACGCTGAATAAGTTATTGATCGTATTCGCTATGTTCATCGCCGCGATCACCGTCAGCCCGCGCACAGAATAGTTTTGTGCCAAAACCGCCATACCGAAAGACCATAACGCTTCGTTCAGCAAAAGCGGCGTTCCCTTTATAAAATATTTTTTTACATGATCCCGGGGCACGGACAACGTTTTATAAAGTCCTGTCATATATGTATTTTCTTTCTCATGGGTATGCGCCCATATTACGACGATCGCCGTTTCCGTATAACGCGAAAGCACCGTTGCCACAGCCGCTCCCGCCACCCCCAGCCGGGGGAATCCGAACTTTCCGTATATCAGCAGATAATTGAAAATAAGATTGACCGCCACAGCCGCAGCTCCCGCCTTCATCGGCACTACTGTTTCCCCGCACTCACGCATCGTACTGGCATAAACCTGCAGGATCATAAACGCCGGAAGATCCAATAAGATAATCCGAAGATACGTCATCCCATATTCCAGCGCCAGCTTTTCATTTCCTCCGTTTTCTCCCATCAGATACAAAAGAATCAGCTGCTTTCCGAAAAACAGAAGAAGAAAAGCGGCGCCGACAGTAATTATCAGCGCCAACCAAATCTTATATCGGAATGTACTGCGTATCCCTTCATCATTTTTTTGTCCGAAATATTGGGCGGTAAAGATTCCCACACCTGCTGTTCCGCCGAAAATACATAAATTATACACAAATATGATCTGATTGACGATCGAAACACCCGACATCTCTTCTGTTCCCAGTCTTCCAACCATAATATTGTCCAAAAGGTTCACAAAATTTGTAAGTCCGTTCTGGATCATGATCGGAACGGCGATCGCCATGACCATCATATAAAAGGCTTTATTTCCAATATATTTTTTATACTTTTCTTTCATTTTTTCATATCAATTTTATACCCGCATATGCTGTGCCGTACGCAGATTTTCTATCATCTGTTCACTCACTTCGTTTCCCGCAGCTCTGCACGCCAGTATAATCCCGCCTGCGACGGGAGCAGACACGGCTCTGTGAAAACGCACGATACGTCCCGCAGCTCTTCTTCCAGCGTTTCTTTTATATACTTCATCGCTTTGAACACACCTCCGGAATAAGACACATAAACCGGTATATCAAAATTCCCGTTTCTGTACACGCCTTTTACGATCTTCGCAAGTTCGCGCGCCGCGCTTTTAAAAATGCCTGCCGCCGCAGAATCGCCCTGTTCCGCAAGTTCATATGCATCTTTTGACATAGATGCGATCTTATCCCGTTCTCCCTTCCACTCATTAATAACGAGCCTTAATATCTCTTCAGGACACGCAAGACCGTATTTTTCCAAAATATAATCAAACATCATCGTTTTTTCTTCTCTTCCGTCCGCCTGCATTGTAAAATGCCGGATCAACTGACATCCGATCCAATAACCGCTTCCTTCATCCCCTCCGAAAAGATGATGCCATCCGCCGCTTCGCACATAGTAACTGTCCTTGTCAAATCCAAGCCCGATCGATCCCGTTCCGGCGATCACATGGATTCCCTGTTTTCCGAGAAGAGATCCTGCCAGTGCATTTTCCGTATCGTTCCCGAGAGTGATCGACATCCTCGGAAACGTTTCCCGTACAAGGCGGGTAAGCACCGGCACATCCGCCGGTATATCTTTAAACCCTGCGATAGCTATAAAACTGTGAGTGATCTCACTTTGCGCGATTGCCGCCTGACAGCAGATCTGCAAAATACCGTCTTTTAATACTGACAGCACATGATCGATTCCGTTCACCATATAGTTGCCGGGGCCTAACGTACACGCAGCTTCCAGCTCTCCCGTTTCACGGCACAAAAGAAACGCCGTCTTTGTTCCGCCACAATCAACGCTTAAATACCGTCTCATCTCACACCTCCTACAAAGCGGTTTTCATCAAGAGAAAGAACTTTACATGCATTTTTATAATATATCTTTTTCAAGATCTCATCTTCCAGTCCGATTCCGTAGATTGCCCATCTTCCTGTCCCGGAAGTTCTCCTTCGGGCTGATACGGAAAATACTCGTCTTTTGTCTCGAAGAAACGATAATAAATCTTATGATATCCCATACCAAGCGGCGTACAATCCGTACCGAACAAGATCCGATCCTGATGCTTCACAAAAAACTTCTTCGCACTGTACGGAACTCTTCCCAGCTCCGCCAGCCGGGCCGCAACATCTATATACATATTCGGATATTTTTCCAGCTGCCCGCTTACCCATTCCAGATTCTCCGCGTAACTTCCGACATGAGCGATCACAAACGTCGTTTCCGGATGACTGCGTACCGTATTCTCTTGCATTTCCATAAGTTCTTCAAAACTCATATACTTTTCATGATCTGAAAAATCCCATTCCGGACAGACATCAAGCTCTTCCCATCGTTCATTTTTTTCACTTTTCGGAGTAAAAAACGCCGCCGGATCAGCTACATGCATCAGCACCGGAATGTGCAGTTTCGCCGCCGTATCATAGATGATATCAAAACGAGGATCATCTGTACGGATCGGCCTGCCGTATTTATCCCGCTCCCACAGCGAAAGATCTTTCCATAATTTGATCCCCCGGCATCCGCGCATACAGGAATCTTCTATTACCTTTTTCGTTTTATCGCAAAAATCAGGATCATCATACGCAGAAAAATCAAGCTGCATAAAATTAAAAAACATTTCCTCGAATCCTTCTTGTTTCTTTTGCATCTTTTCCAGATCTTTTCCGAAATATCCATCCATATTCACAGCGCATACAACGCCGGCATCTTGCAGTTCCCGGACATATTCCTTCGTGTCATACTTTGTTTCATACGATTCGCCCAACAGCATTTTTCCCATATGCATATGGAAATCTATCACCGGATATGCCGGTTTTTCAATTTCTGTTTTTTTCAGCACTGCGGCGCAGACAGGATCAAATTTTTCCAATTTCATACAGAATCACCCCTTCTGATTCTCTTTTTTATGTTTTCCTCTTTTTATGTTCTTAGCATTTACATTTTATCTTTATACTTCTTGCTTTTTTAACTTTTTCTTTTCCACATTTTTCGTTATTTCATTCCGGTCATCGTAATTCCTTTGATGAACTGCTTCTGGAATATAATAAATACGATCGACGCAGGAATCATAATAAGGGAAGCGGCAGCCATCGTCGCCGAAAGATCCGATAAATGCTGAGTTGAAAAATACGACATTGCAAGAGGCAGAGTCATATTTTCCGAGCTGTTCAAATAGATCAACGGCGTCTGGTAATCATTCCACAATCCTAAAAAGGTAAAGATCGTCAGACTTCCGAGCGCCGGGCGGATTCCCGGAAGCACGATCTTTCGATAGATCGTAAACGGCCCCGCATTATCAAGCATCGCACACTCGAAAAGTTCCTTCGGCATATCGTCGATAAACTGTTTGCACAGGAAAATTCCAAATGCATTTACAAACGTAGGCACAACAAGAGAAATGATCTTATCATACCATCCAGTTTGATATAAGCAAAAAGTTCGGGATCATCATTGCCGCCGTCGGCATCATCATTGTGATCAATATTACATAAAACAAAAATTTGTTCAGTTTGAATTTATATTTCGACAGCACAAATCCGATCAAAGAGCTCGTAAACAAAACGACAAGCGTATCAATAACCGTTACAAAAAGCGAATTTCCCATCCATCTGAAAAACGGCGAATCTGTAATCACTTTCACATATCCGTCAAGCGTAAACTGCTTCGGCAGCATATTCGTAGGCTCCAGCAAAATCTCTTTCGTAGATTTAAAGGAATTGGAAAGCATCCAAAAATACGGCGCAAGAAACACGATCGCTGCCAAAAACAAAATCACGAATGAAATAATCCTTAGTTTTCTGTTCTTTTTGTCTTTTAACATTTTCATAATATGCCTCCTAATACTCCCAGTCTACCGCGCTCTTCTTCTGCTCGATCAATGACAGTGTCATAATAATGACAAAGAGAACAAGCGACACAGCCGATGCATATCCCATGTCTTTATACTCAAACGCCATCTTGTATATATATCTTGAAAGAACAAGTCCTGAATTCTGAGGGCCGTCTTTCAAAATGAGCACTGCAAACTGCGCAAACATCTGAAAATGTGAGATCAACGTCTGTACAATGACAAACTGAAAGCTTCTTCCGAGCAAAGGCCATGTAATCTTGCGGAATTTTACCCATTCGCTCGCTCCGTCCAGATCTGCCGCCTCATACACATAAGAAGGAATTCCGTCAATACCTGCCGAAAACAGGATCACGTTATAACCGACGTCTACCCAGATCGTATAAATAATAAGTGAGATCATCACTACTTTCGGATCTCCGAGCCAGTTGATCGAGTCGATCCCGATCTTGTTCAGAGCCACGTTCAGAAATCCTGTTGTCGTCGGGAAGATAGAACGGGCAAATACAACGGACGTTGCAACCATAGGCGCAATACACGGCAGGAAAAATACCATACGGAAAAAACTTCTCACCTTATTTGATTTAAACCATGAGATCATCTGCGCCACAACGAGCGCGATGCCGATATTCAAAGTAACCGTGATGAGCACGAATAACAGCGTATTTAAAAGCGCCTTACGAAAATCCGCGTCTTGAACAAGCCTTACAAAGTTTTCCAGTCCTATAAATTTATTGTCTGAACTGAGTGGATTATAGTTAAAGAAAGAAATCACAAGACCTATCACGATCGGGATAACGATAAATACAAACATATGCAGCATAGCCGGTACCATGACCGTCCCTACAAATTTTTTATTTTTCATGACGCACCCCCTTGTGAGTCAGACTGCCGTTTTACGGCAGTCTTTTTATTTTATTCCAGTATTCCATTCAGTTTCGTATTCATATCTTCCATCGCCTCGTCCAACGATCCGTATTCCCCGGAACAATAGGAAACAAACGTATTGTTGATTGTTTCTTTCAGACGATCCGTGTTAAAGTTTCCGATAAACTGTCCCTGATCGAGAATTCCTACAAGAACGTCCGCGTACGGAACTTCTTTTTTGTACTCTTCGCTCTGAGCCAGACTTTTCTTTGCCGGAATCTGTGTGCAGCGTATGTTATGCTCTAACATAACATCATCCTGATACAGATATTCAAGGAATTTCAAAGCGATTTCCTGTTCTTTACAACTGGAACTTACCGCCAGCGACCATCCGTTTTCCGAAGCAAATTTCTGATTGTTTCCATACTGCGGCATAGCTGCATAATCAAAATCTGTGCCGAGTTTTAATCCGAATGACTGTTCTCCTTCGGAGATCGTCCACGGTCCGCGCGGTACGATCATGTTGCGTCCGGCATATAACTGCTGATAACCTTCATATCCGCTCCGCCTGTCAGTCCTTCAAGATCTGTAACTTTATCTTCTGTTACCATTGTCGCAAGTTCATTAAACGCTGTCTTAGCCGCATCTGTCGTCACGTCGAATTTTCCGTCCGCCGTCATGTAATCCGCATCCTGCTGAAGGATAAAGGCAAGGAAATAATATGGCACAGAATCCCAGTTCACAAAATCAAAACCTTTGCACTGGAAAATATTGCCGTCGTGCTCTGTTCCTTCGATTGCCGTTTTACGAAGTTCTTCCCATGTTTTCGGAACAGTAAGCCCCTTCGCCTTGAGCAATGTATCGTTCACAAGCATTCCGCCGTACTCGATATTATATTCCAGCGGGATACCATACATTTTATCCTCATACTCAAGTGCTCCGTATGTCGGCTCGTAATTTTCTTCTCTCACTTTTTCTGCCATTTCCTCCGGCAGTTCCATCAATGTTCCGTAAGGAGTAAAATCTAATGCCCAGCCTCCCCACAATTCATAAATATCCGCTCCGCCTTCACCATCGATCAAAGCGGTCTGTACTTTTGATTCAAACTCATCATATGGGAACGTCTCAAGTTTAATCCGAACGCCTTCATTTTCCGATTCAAACTCTTTGATCGCATCTTTATATGCCGCATTCCACGGCTCATTGATATGTGTCCACATTGTCAGTGTAACGTCGTCTTTTCCTGCTTTATTTTCTCCGCCGCCTGAACATCCTGCCGCTGAAAATACCATGAGCCCACATAATATTAAACTAACGATTCTCTTTTTCATGAAGCACCTCCATATTTATCTTTAACGACTTAAAGTAACTCAAATACTCTGCATTTTTATCAAGCATCTCCTGAACCATGTTCAGGATTTCATCCATGCTGCAGACCGCGCTTGTAAGCGGATCATACAAAACAGCCTGGAATACAAGGTTCGGATCGCCTTCAATGGCAGCTTTCACGGCAAGGTCTTCGATCAGCGCCGAATTATTTACAAGCACTGCCAGATGATCCGGAAGCGTGATCTGTTTGATCGGAACGATTCCCGCTTCTGTTGCGACTGTCGGAACTTCCACACATACGCCTTGTTTCACATTTGTAATATAACCATGGTTTTTCAGGTTTCCGTTAAAGAAGTAAGGTGTGTGATCGCCGAACACTGCGTTGAAAATATTGGAAGCGTATTCCTCTCCTCTTTCAAGATCGACTTCTCCGTTTTCAAGCCAGTCCGTATATTCCTTTTCCCATGTATCTTCCCGTCCTAAATACTCATCCAATATAAATCCGTACGCTCCCGGATTCCATCCTGTTCCGTGAGTACAATATTTTTCGATCAGATCGGGACGTTTTCTAAACCATGCCACATATTCCGAATTATGTCCCGACGATTCTGTATTAAAATATCCAAGCTTCTTGAACATTTCGATTCTGACAGGTTCTTCAGCCGCCACTTCTTCTCTTTCGATTGCTTTATAAAGATCCGGATAAGCATCTTTTCCATCCACTTCAAAATCAAGATAAAACGCCTGATGATTGATTCCTGCACATGTATAACGAACCTGCTTTTCTTCTGCTCCGATCCATTTTGCAAGCATTTCCGCCGTTCCCTGAACACTGTGACATAATCCTGTAATATTCATGTCAGACATCGACTGCAGATAACTTACGAGCATTGCCATCGGATTCGTATAATTGAGAACTACCGCGTTCGGACATACCTCTTCACAGTCTCTTATAATATCGAGAAGCACCGGAGCCGTTCTCAAAAAACGGAAAATACCGGACGGGCCACGCGTATCTCCTACACAAATATCTACATTATATTTCTTCGGAATCTCGATATCATGACGCCATACTTCCACACCTCCCTGCAAAATCGTGATCAGAACGCCATCCGCATCTTTCAATGCTTCTTTCCGGTCCTGCGTTCCTTTTACTACTGCCGGATATTTTCCGGCATCTACGATTTTCTGTACTCCTTTTACCGCATATTCAAGACGTTTCGGATCAATGTCCATCAACATAAGTTCCGCATCCCGAAATGCCTCGAACGTAAGAATGTCTCTTACAAGATCTTTTGTAAAATCCAAAGATCCTGCTCCTATAAATGTAAATTTTTTCATGTTGCACCTCCGTTTACTAAACAATCTGTCTTTGTTTATCTAGATAATAATATTTGTTTTATTTATTTTCAAGTAATTTTAACAAATTATTTTATTTTTGTCTGGTTTTTATAGTTATTTTAACCTATTTTGTTTACTAAACTTTATTTTTTGTTGATAATTTACATAAAATTTAGGTTTACATTCTCTATTTTTTGTGATACTATGTTTACTAAACAAGGAGGGATATTATGGCTACAATTAGAGAAGTCGCAAAAGCGGCAAACGTTTCCATTACTACTGTTTCCAAAATTCTTTCTAACGATCCCGATTTTCGGGCAAGTCAGGAAACAAGAGAACGCGTTCTGAAAACAGCAGAGGAACTTCATTATCAGTATACAGGAAAAAAAAGTCAGCTCCACATCGGCTGCATCATGTCTCTTACTTATAGTTACTCCGATCCTTATTTCAATGATATTCTGGGAGGGATCCAATCTTACTGCGCATCTCACAATGCGTTTATTTCCCTGATCGTAAGCTATTCCCAGCTGCATAATATGACTCCCGGACTCAAAAAGCAGCTTTCGGAACTGGACGGACTGATCATTACGGAAATTCCGCCCGAAACTCTTGAATTTATTACAACGCTCAATAAAAAAATCGTATTTGTCGACAACTATATTGACGGATACTGCAATATAGGATACAACACCGTATATGCAAACCAACTGATCTTCGACCACATTATCAAATGCGGTTACAAAAAGATCGCCTACATCGGCGGCGCTTCCAACTCATCCGCCCCATCCGACTTCGACTCCTGCTGCCGCATGATGATCTTCCGTGAAACGCTTCGGGCAAATAATATTCCTTACGATCCCGAACTGATCTATAACTGCGACTGGGATTCAAAAGTATGTGCGGCACAGGTAAAGGAACTGCTCTCAAAGCATCCCGAAACCGAAGTGATCTTCGCCGGTTCGGATTCTCTGGCAAGCGCCATCCTTTCTCAGCTTAAAAAGCTGAACTTAAAATGTCCTCAGGACATCGGTGTCGTCGGCTTTAATGACATCTCCCTTTCCAAGAATTTTTCGCCTGCCCTGACAACCGTCCGGCTTCCTTCTGCCGAAATGGGAAAACTGGCGGCAGAAGTGTTGATTCGTCAGATCAAAAGCAACTCCGTATTAAAACAGCAGATCCTTCTCCCTGTAGAATTAAAAGTACGGGAGTCCACTCGAAAAATCCGATAAAAACTATCCAAAACGCCAAAAGTGCAGTTTCCTTTCCACTTCCCGGAAACCGCACTTTTTCTTTTTATATCTTCCATCGCCGAAAGAGCCAAAAGGCAGAACCGTTTCTCGGTTCTGCCTTTTTTTAACCAACTTTCAATTTAAACTTCTGAATCTCTTTTTCACTGGATACACGCTCGATCATAGCGCCGAGCCCTCTAAGTTTCTCTTCAAACCGCTCATATCCTCTCTGAATATAAACGATATCATCCACGATCGTAATGCCTTCCGCCGCAAGACCCGCAATGCAAAGCGCTGCTCCCGCGCGAAGATCCGGCGCGCTCACACGAGCAGCCGAAAACCGCTCAACGCCTTCAATCGTCGCAGAATTGCCTTCCACTTTTACCTGTGCTCCCATACGGGCCAGTTCACCGAGATATTTGAAACGATTCTCAAAAATACTTTCCGTGATCGTACTCGTTCCTTTTGCCAAAGCGAGCGCCACCCCGATCTGAGGCTGCATATCCGTCGGATATCCCGGATACGGAAGCGTCTTCACCTGGGTACACCTCAGACGCTTCTTTGCAACAACGCGAACCGCATCGTCAAACTCTTCCACTTCGCATCCGATATCCACTAATTTAGAGATCGTCGCATCAAGATGCTTCGGAATTACGTTCAATACCGTTACGTCTCCTTTTGTCGCCGCAGCCGCAAACATAAATGTTCCCGCTTCGATCTGATCCGGTATGATGGAATACTCCGTCTTATGAAGCGATCTCACGCCGCGAATCTTGATCACGTCAGTACCTGCGCCTCTGATATTCGCGCCCATGCTGTTTAAAAAGTTTGCCACATCAACAACATGCGGCTCTTTCGCCACGTTTTCCATGATCGTAAGACCTTCGGACATAGCAGCCGCCATCATCACATTGATCGTTGCCCCGACTGTCACAACATCAAAATACAAATGCGTTCCACGAAGTTTCTCCGCCTCTGCGACAATCTTGCCGTGTTCAATATCAACGTCCGCTCCAAGAGCCCGAAATCCTTTCAAATGCTGATCGATCGGTCTGCTTCCGATATTGCATCCTCCCGGCAGCGCGACTTCCGCCCTTTTATATTTCCCGAGAAGAGCTCCCAGCAAATAGTAAGACGCTCTGATCTTCTTAATGTAATCATACTCTATATTAAAATCGCCGATCGTACTTCCGTTGATCTTTACTGTATGACGATCGATCCTCTGCACCATCGCGCCGATTCCCTCGATCGCTTCCAACATCACATTCACATCATTCACATCAGGAAGATTATCGATCTGAACATCTCATCCGTCATGATTGCAGCCGCCAAAATTGCAAGCGCCGCATTTTTCGCGCCGCCGATCTCCACTTCTCCGACAAGCGGATTTCCGCCTTTTATGATATATTGTTCCATATCACACCTCTGTTTAGATTTTATTATCATACTTGTACTTTCCCGTACGTTTTTTCTATATCTCTTTTCTATCTTATATTCTTTATAATATCTTTTCAGTCTGCCGTTTTTATTCTACCACATATCCGGCTTTTTTTAAATCCCAACTTTTGTCAACGTATCATTCTAGTGTTGTTCACTGTACATTGTCAAGTTTTTTACTTCTTCCAGGACATTTTCTATCGTATCTTCGATCTCGCATCCGTCTTCATAGATCGTAATATCCGCATATTTTTCAAAGAACTTCACGCGCTCTTCATAAAGCTGCCGAAACGTCTGTCCGTCGCGCAGAACAACTCCGCGCTTTTTCGGATTGCGGATTCTCTTTTTTATTGTCTGATAAGACGCTTTCAAATATACGACCGTTCCGATATTTTTATAATGTTTCATCGCCTCTTCGCAATAAATCACACTTCCGCCCGGGGAAATGACCGCGTTTTCCGCATCGACGTCTGCATTCACCCTGTTTTCGATCTCAATAAACCCATCTTCTCCACTTCGGCTATATCTCACACAAAAGTTTCTTCTCCTGTTCCTGGATCAACAGATCTGTATCGATAAACTGCATTCCGAGACGCTTCGCCACAACGATGCCGACCGTACTCTTTCCTACTGCGGGCATCCCTATAAAAATCA
>ENA-OQCP01000342-OQCP01000342.1-human-gut-metagenome-genome-assembly--contig:-NODE-342-length-20951-cov-3.098252_pt1 | contig 20951 bp, 27 predicted proteins | sample MGYA00242760_ERZ504583 | MGnify/ENA primary metagenome ERZ504583 (study PRJEB26092, sample SAMD00036308) | human gut metagenome | host: Homo sapiens | study: EMG produced TPA metagenomics assembly of...
CTGAACCTCAACCATACGTTTCTCTGCGACCTTGATAGAATCAGAAAGCGCATCGAACCGGGCAGACAGATTTTCAATATGAGCAGTCAGATCGTCGTAGTTGCCCAAGCCTTTTTCTTTCAGTAGGATTACCGTTCGGGCAGCTTCTTTTCGGTTGAACTTCTTCGCCCACTTTTCATAACCGACCGTCTTGCCCTCGGCCATCTTTGCCTGAATATCAATCAGCATCTGGAACTGCTTCGGGGCAGGAGCTTGGCAGAGCCGCCTTTTGATTTGTGCAGGTTCTTGCCGGAGATAACCGCTTGAATTTCCTCTTTGCTATATCCTTCGCCCAGGGAACGCAGCCGAATGAAACGCTTCTGATTCTCGCCCTTGAACGCAGGCTGCTTTCCATCCTTGAACTCAAATCCCATGTCAGCCAGAGCCTGAACAAAGCCATCAAAGCTCTTTGGTTTCTGCTTCAGCACCGCATCAATCGCATCACATAATTCGTCACGCTGGGTACGCTTCTTGGGATAAACAGTTCTTTTCTGGCGCTCCCGATACGGCTTCGGTGTAATAATGGACAGCCCGTGTTCCAGGCAAACCATATCACTGAGTCTTTGCACCGCCAGACCGGAAAGAAAGAAGTTTTTGAATTTCCGTGTGGCATCCAGCGAGGTCGAATTATAAATGATATGATTGTGAATGTGGGATTTGTCGATGTGGGTCGCAACGATGAAAGCGTGTTTTCCCTTTGTCCATCGCATCGCTGTTTCATAGCCGACTTGGTTCGCTTCTTCCGGGGTGATTTCTCCCGGCTTAAAGGACTGGCGTATCTGGTATGCGATGATATTGTTCTTCTGCTGTCTGCCGGTAATATGCTGATACTGCCGTTTGGAAAGCAGAAATTCCTCATCTGCTGTCTTTGGATCACACTCATAGGAACTGATAAATTCGCCATCATTGGTTTTTGCGGCATTTTGTGAGTAGTCGGTTCTGTCTGCCAAACATTGAGCGACCGTCTTTCCCTTATTCACATGGAGTGCAATCAATCTTGTCGCTGCCATTCCCATCACTTCCTTCCCAAAAAGAAAAAGCCACCGGTCGGTGACTTTTCTCTGATATTATCTTATGACCTGATAAATGCTCCCAGACTTTCTCCAATATTCTCGACTTTCATAACAGCCCAGACGAGCAAGAACACCGCTGCTATTGTCGCAATTCCAAGAACCACAAGAATAAGCAGGGACTGCCACAAGCCTTTACAATGCAGTAAATCGCAGATCCGCCAATGACCAAGAGCAATAAACCAATTACATAGGACACAACATTTGTAAGCAGATTTCCAAGAATGCAAATCACTTTTACAACGAACAGCACCGGCAGTGCCAATATCTTCAATACCAGCTTCATAGGCTCAACCCCTTTCTTTTAATTATATTGTACAAGGGTATCTGCCATAACGCAATGATGTCAACCCTTATGTAAAAGCCGCAGCCGAAACTGCGACTTCCCAACAAGTTGTCGGATTACTGGATTGAGGACAGGCGAACAAGAACTTCTCTCATGTCCGTCCAGATCTCCTCCAGCCGTTTTTGCAAATCCTCAATGTCAGCACGATAGATGCTGCCTGTTTCGTTCGCTCGCTTTGCGTACTGGTTCAGGTTGTTGGAGCAGATTCGCAGGAGCGAAACCAGGGCTTTCACATCCTGCAAATCCAGTCTGATACAGTAACCATCCAGAGCCATTTTCCGCAGATAGGCTCCCATGCTGCGGATGCCAAGCTCGTCCATCTTCTCATGGATTCGCTCGACCTCCTCCTTGGATGCAAGGAAATGAACATCCTGATCTCGCTTTGCCATTACAACACCTCCTCACGGGTTTCAGAGTATTTTGCAGGCGGGATATGCTCCGCTTTGGATTTCAGATCAGCCAACACAGAAGGACGCTCTGACTCGCTTCTTTCGTCACGATTTTCCACAGAGTCCTCCATATTCAGGGCTGCATCCAGTTCTGCCAGTCGCTGACTTTTGGCTGTCAGCTCTGCTTCCTGCGGGAACGGTTTTCCAACCTCCGCCTTGGCTGCTTCCTGCTGATTGTAGAGATTATTCAACTGCTCATTGGCTCGTTCTAAGCGCTCAAGGATGCCTGCAAGGGCATTGTCCAGTCGGGTGATATTTCCTCGTGCGTCCGTTCCAAGGGCTACTCTGTGGCTCACAGCGCCCTTCAGGGTCACATCGAACTCGTTCCGGAAACTGTCAAACGAAAGCTCCATCTGAAAGCCACGGTAACTGCCAAGAGGAACCGGATCGGCACTTTTCGTGTCCTTACAAGCCGCAAGGAGGATTTCACCGGCATCTGCCTTTTCGGTGTAGGCTTTGCCCATGATTTCCATGCCGCAAAAGCCATCGGCAATCTGCGGGTGTGCTTCCACGGTTTTAATATCAGCTTCAAAGCCATGAATATAGCCTGTCTGCTTTTCAATCTCAGCCGGGAAGTATTTCAGAAGCTTATCTTCCATACGGTACTGCTGGCTCTGGTGGTCAGCTTTCAGCACCTTCAGCCTTGCCACATCAATGTCCAAGTCCATCTTTTCCTTGATAAGCGGATTGCCGGCACACAGCGCCTTGATCTCCGCATAGGACAGCGCCTGCTCATCCACATCGTCACAGGAGCGAACCGGTGATTTGGAGGTCATAATCTGAGAAATAAACTTCTGCTTGTTTTCCAAGGTCTGATACAGGTAGGCATCGAAGGTTCCCTCGGTCACATACTGATACACCTGAACCTCTTTGTTCCGGTTGCCCTGACGGATGATACGACCGTTTCTCTGGGTCATATCAGACGGACGCCAACCCACATCCAAGTGGTGAACTGCCACCAATTTGTCCTGGACGTTGGTTCCTGCACCCATCTTTTGCGTACTGCCAAGAAGCACTCGCACCTGCCCGGTACGAACCTTGGCAAAGAGGTCTTTTTTCTTTGCTCGGTATCTGCATCATGGATAAAGGCAACTTCTTCCGCAGGCACACCGTTTGCAATCAGCTTGGTTTTGACATCATCATAGACATTGAAGGTTCCATCATTTTTCGGTGTGCTAAGGTCGCAGAACACCAACTGGGTCAATTTGTCAGCCTGACCGTCCTGCCAGATACGCAGGATATTTCCCACGCAGGCATTGAGCTTGCTGTCAGGGTCATCGGGTAACAGGGTGTTCATTAGCCGCTGATCCAGTCCCAATTTTCGTCCGTCGCTGGTGTCGGGTAGGATACCGGCGAGGTAGCAATAGCTCCTTTTCCGTTATCCCCCTCAGAACCGGACGTGATACTTTCGCATCATCCGGCTCCCCAGTAATTCCATTTCAAGAACTTTTGGTTATATTACCATTGTGGATTGCTACATGGCATTCCCGACATACCACAAGCGTTTTTCTTTTTCTGGCAGACATTATCTGTACCCATTTAGGTACTTCTGCCTGTCCTTTCTTCTTTAAATCTGCAAGTTTTCTTATATGGTGTACCTCTATATTTTCAGTACTTCCACATAATTCACACTTCTCTGCCAACAGTCTTTTAACTAATTCTGTTCGCCCACCATATACCTTGTATGGTATATCTTCTATAACAGCTTTTCGTTTATGCACAAGAGAAATTCCTCCCCATGTCGCAACTAATGGCTTTTTATTAGGACGTTCTACTACAACTTGCAGACACGGTACTGTTTTTCCACTTGTACTTGTTGTAGTTGTTTTGTACTTAGCCTTTTGCTATTGATAGATGACCTGTGTTTACACGCAAGAGTTTTCAATAATGAAGTTTCCATATACCAGTACAACTTCGAGAACCAAGACAAATTTTGTGCGAGAATATAATACTGCACCAGTCCTCTGTACTCTTGCTGATATGTCTGTACAATAGAAAAATCATCATCTTGCAGAAGATTATTCCTGTGAGTTGCTTTTCCACGTTTCATATATTTCTTGCATTTTTCTTCAATTACTTTTGCAGGAACTAATAGTGCGATTGCTCCATTTGCTCCTCTGCGCCCCTTTGGGTCAATATAGTCATTGACCTTTGTGCTTTGATTTCATATCCAAGAACTTTGCCGCCTGACTGCCTGCATTTGTTATTAGAGTCTTTTCTTCTGACATTATCAGATTTAATTTCTCTTTTAGAAATCTTCCTATTTCTGCTTTTATTTCTTCTGCATCTGCTTTAGAGCCAGTGAATCCAAGTAGAAAATCATCCGCATATCTCACATAGCGCAATCTGCGATAATTCTCATCTTGCGTATTAACAGAAGGTATTTTTCTGCGTTCAACCACAAACTGATGGGCTGTCTTTGCATCTCCCTCCTTTCTGAGTTTTTGGATTTCAGCGGTCAACTTGTTGTATTCTGGATTAGATTTCTGCCTTTTTCCTTTTGTGTATTTGGGGATTAAGACTTCTTCAATCCAATTATCAAATTCGTTGAGAAAAATATTAGCCAGTATCGGACTGATAACTCCGCCCTGAGGCACACCGCTGATTGTCTGATTGAATTTCCATTCTTCCAAGTATCCAGCTTCTAACATATTCGATACCAGACGGATAAATCTTCCATCATGGATATTTCTTGCAAGTATTTCCAGTAAAATTTTATGGTCGATTGTATCAAAGTATTGAGAAATATCTCCTTCAATAAACCAACGAGTTCCTTTCCATACCTGTATTTCTTGTAGTGCTGTATGACACCCTCTGTTTGGACGAAAACCATGGGAATGTTCGCTAAACTGTGTTCATAATACGCTTCTAAAATCTGGCGCATTACTTCCTGCAACACTTTATCTCCCCATACGGGAATCCCCAGCGGACGTTTTTTACCGTTTTTCTTTTTGATATATTCCCGTCTTGCTGGTTTCCATTGATATTTCTCCTCACGGAGTATTTCAATCATTCTGTCTATTTTCTGAATGGACATTCCATCTACCGTTTCATCTGTAACACCCTTTGTCATTGCTCCGTTATTCGGGTATAACTTAGCGTAGGCATTCAGATACAATTCACGGTTAAATAAGAGCTTGTAAACTCTTTCAATAGGTTTCTTTTGTTTTCCACGTTCTTGAATGACCGTTAAAATAGTTTTGGCTGTACGCATCTCACGCACCTACTCCTTTCTAACTAATCGAAATTACCTGTCACCCTTCGCCATGTACAAGGCTTTCCCTTGCTCGGACTACTATGGTGACTCCGTTACCATGGGGGTCTCCCCCTTTAGGCAATCCTGCTATTCGTCAAAAGTATACGTATCGAGTATCCCTTAGGTTCCTTGTTCGTCCCTTTATTCGCACTCACTGTGCGCTCTTTCATTGCAAAAAGTTACTCGTCCAAAATCAACAACAACGAGCATACAATGACATCGGTATCAATCGCTTTCCGATGGGCGATGCTTTGCACCAAGTCGGAACTAAGGTTCAGGCAGTATAGCTTTAACCATAGGATACGGAACTTGCGGAGCGTCGAAGTATTGCGATTAACTCCTTATCCGCTTTACCAACATGCGATTGTCCCCTTTGAGTTTCCTCTCCAGGTAGGTTGGTTGTTCCCATTATTTACTTTTAATAATGTCCCCCTGCGGGGGAGATATACTTTTGCGCTTAGCAGCGCACAATTTTAAGCATATTATCTACACTCGAATCTACACCGCCGCCACGGACTTTCTCGGCTCGTTCCGCAAGGGAAGCAACCATCTCTTTCTGCATTTCCGAAGGCTTGACCGCAACATTGTGGAAGTGTGCTTCCGGCACAGGCAGTTCCAGCATATCCGCCGTCTTGATGTCGGCGACCTCCTTAAACATCGCCATAAGCTCCGGTAGGTTGTAGAATTTCGCAAAGCGGGTTTTCGCTCTGTAACCCGTTCTCCGGGGTAAGCTCAACGGCTGTTACAGTCTCTCCAAAGGTACTTGCCCACGAGTCGAAGTGCTGCAAGTTGTTTTTGACAAGCGTGTTGTACTGCAAGTATCGCTGAATGGTATATAGCTCCACCATACTGTTTGAGATAGGAGTACCGGTTGCAAATACCGTTCCTCGACCGCCTGTAAGCTCGTCAAGGTATCGGCACTTCATAAACAGGTCGGAGGATTTCTGTGCTTCCGTTTGAGCGATACCGCCCACATTACGCATTTTGGTGTAAAGATAGAGGTTCTTGTAATAATGACTCTCGTCAATAAAAAGCCTGTCCACACCGAGTTCTTCAAAGGTAACAACATCGTCCTTTCGGCTTTGGTCGTTGAGCTTTTCCAGCTTTTGTTTCACGGACTTTTTAGACTTTTCAAGCTGTTTAATGGAGAAGTTTTCTCCACGGTTTCGCTTCAAATCCATAATACCGTCTGTCAGTTCTTCAAGCTGCTGCTCAAGAATTGCCCTCTGTCTTTCAATGGACATCGGGATTTTCTCAAACTGAGAATGACCGATGATTACGGCGTCATAATCTCCCGTGGCAATTCGACCGCAGAACTTTTTGCGGTTCTTTGTCTCAAAATCTCGCTTTGTCGCTACGAGAATATTCGCCGCCGGATAGAGTTGTAAGAACTCCGCCGCCCATTGCTCGGTTAAGTGATTTGGCACTACGAACAGCGACTTATTGCAAAGTCCCAGTCGTTTGGACTCCATAGCGGCGGCTACCATTTCAAAGGTCTTGCCCGCACCGACTGCGTGTGCTAACAGCGTATTACCGCCGTACAGAATGTGTGCAACCGCATTTTTCTGATGTTCACGGAGTTCGATTTCCGGGTTCATACCGTTGAAAACAATGTGGCTTCCGTCGTACTCACGGGGTCTTATACTGTTGAACTTTTCGTTATACATCTTCGTGAGTTTTTCTCGGCGGGCAGGGTCAGCCATATCCAGTCCTGAAAGCCCTGCTTTATGAGTTCCTGCTTTGCCTGTGCGATTGCCGTCTCTTTTTTATTGAGAACGGCTTTCTTTCTGCCTTCCTCATCTTCGATATAGTCAAAGATTCGGACATCTTTCAGGTTCAGTGTTTCCTCAATTATCTTATATGCGTTGATGCGGGAAGTACCGTATGTGCTGTACGCTTTTACATTGGAACGGTCGTAGCTCTTTCCCTCAATGTTCCATTCGCCGGTAAACTGAGAGTAGTGAACCTTGATATTCCATTGTGCATAGCGTGGGGTGTCGAGAAACTCAAACATAAACTGTTGGAATATTTCGGGCGGTATCCAAGTCGCACCGAGCCTTACGGAAATCTCGCTTGCCGTCAAATCCTTTGGCTGCACCTTTTCAAGTGCCTGCACATTGACGGTGTAATCTTCGGGATACAGTGCCGCAGACCTTTTGGCTGTCGCCAGCTTCTCACGAACATTGCCCGACAGATATTCGTCTGCCATCAGATACTTCGGCTCATAGGAATTACCGTACTCATAAAGGGGATTTAAGAAGATTACACCCTTTAAGTCAGCGAATAATTCCTCCTCACTTTTGCCGGACAACTCCATCATATATTCCATATCAATGGCTGCTTTTTCGCCATAGAGACAGCGAGAGCCTCGTCTGCGGTGTCAACCTCCGTTACCGGCTTGTGCGGTTTAATCGTCCTTTTGAAGAACATATCCGCCTTGCGTTCCAGTTCGCCATCTTCATTGATAACCTCAAGAGCGGAGAGCAGAGCATAGGAGCTGTCGTCGGAAAAGGCAGAAGTATTGGCACGGCTGTTAATCAGTCCGTACTTCTTTGTAAAGCTGTCATACAGTGTGTTCAGCTTATCCTGTGCCTGTTTGATTTCGCTGTCCGGGTAATCCTCGGTTTGCAGTTCAATCAAGTTACGGACGCAATCTCTTATCCCAATCATACCCTTAATGCGGTTCTCAGCGGTTGCAGATACCTCCACCGGGGACATACGGGAGTTCTCACGGAAATAGATTTTATCGTCTAAAACAGTGTAAGAGAAGTTCCTTACCATAGGGTCTGCCGGGATAGAATTATCTTCTTCCTCCAGTTCGTCGGCAACCTCGTATTCGGAGATTTCTCCGTGAATGTTTGAGACTGCTTCGTTCAAAAGCTCCGAAAGGTCGGCATTTTCAAACGGTTCACAGGTTGCTTCCGGTCCGAAGCGACCGCTTACCATTTTCATTTCGCCGAGTATCATTTCCGGGTGCTGAACAAAATATGAGTTCATCCTTATACCGTTTTCGTCGGTGTCAAGATGAACCCAATCCGGCTCAATATCTATGAGTCTGTCTCGCTTTTGCAGAAACAGAATATCGGATACGACCTCTGTCCCGGCATTACCTTTGAAGGTGTCGTTCGGAAGTCTGATTGCTCCGAGAAGCTCCGCCCTCTGTGCGATATATTTACGCACATTGGAGTTTTCCTTGTCCATAGTTCCTTTGCTTGTCACAAGAGCCATCACACCGCCGGGGCGTAACTTATCAAGCGATTTTGCAAAGAAATAATCGTGGATTAAGAAATTGTACTTGTCGTATCGTTTATCGGAGACTTTGAAATCTCCGAAAGGCACATTGCCGATAATGCCGTCAAAGAAGCTGTCGGGGACATTTACTTCCTCAAAGCCCTGTGCCGCAATGGAAGATTTCTGATAAAGCTGCTGAGCGATACCGGCTGAAATGGTATCAAGCTCAACACCGTAAACCTTTGCGTTTTCCATTGACTTGGGCAGCATACCGATGGAAATTACCGATACCGCAGGACGGCTCAAGCAGGTTGCCCTCCTGAAATCCCATCTGTTCCAACACCTTGTAAATGGCGGTAGATACTTCGGGCGGAGTGTAAAATGCAGTCAGTGTGCTTTCTCTTGCCGACGCATATTCCTCCGGCGTCAGGATGTTTTTCAGCATTGCATACTCTGTATGCCAAGCTCCTGCTCGTTCGTCGAAGGCTTCGGGAATACCGCCCCAACCGACATATCTCGACAAGATTTTCTGCTCGTCAGGTGTTGCAAAACGGTTTTCGTTTTGACAATCTCTCAGGACTTTTATTGCTGCATAGTTTCGGTGGAAGCGTTCTTTCTTGTTCACTTCTTCAACCTGATTATTGGCAAGGTCAAAGTTGTGTCGTTCGGACATAGGAATATCCGGGTGGAGGTCAAAGCTCTTTACTTTTGACTTTTTCTTTTGCTCCCAAGCGGGGACAATCGGTTCAGGCTCTTTGTCGTAACCGTTGCCGATACGAACACCCTCGTTATACATTTCCTCATCGCTGTCAAAACCGTTTTGAGTAGCAACGATTTCTCTGTAATCCTCAATCGGTACATTCCCGATATTTGTTGCCACCATATCAGCTCTTTCAGTGTTTTCAATAAGAGCTTCCATTGTGGCAGAGGTACAGTCGGTCAAATCCGGTGTCCTGTGAAATTCTCGGTCTGCGTCCACAAACCATTCCGTACCTACATCGGCAAGCTCCTGATTTGCAATGCTACCGAGATAATCAAAGAAATCCTCTGCCGAGTCATACTCCGTGCGACTTGCTGTATCTCGTCAAAAGAAAGAGTATTTGTAACATACTGACCTCCGGCATTGCTGTCGGGGTTATAGTACATCCAAGTTACACTTTCATTGTCCCGGTCAATAAAGAAGGCGTCGTCATAACCGGTTTTCGGACTGAAATCCGGTACGGTTTCAGTATCGTTTTGAGCTTTATTTTCGCCTGTAACGGTTTTTTCTTCCGCCGGTAATACACTGACCTTCAAGTGGTCGTTCATCGGATTTTCACGCACTTTGCGGTCAAATTCTTCCTTGAAAGTTCCTTGTTGAATAAGGGCATATCGAAGTCATAGAGCATTACACGGTTTTCATCAAAGGACAAAATCTCATACTGAGAAGCCCCAATATACACGCTGTCGCCGAGATGATATTCATACTGCGCTTCCGGCTCGTCCTCTTTGTTTTCAGGTTCAGGCGGTGCGGTAGAAAGTATCTCACGGTTTTTTCTCTGCTCTGCAAGCTCGCTCGCCGTTCTTCCTGCTTTTCAAGCCATTCAGGGTACTTTTCTTTTTCCTTTGGGTTTAGGTATCTGTCCATACGGATAAGGTCTCCGATACGCTTTTCCACCTGAGACCAAGAAAGAGTAATGTGCGGCTTGTCGCTTCCGATACCTTTTGAAATTGTGATACCTTTTCCGTCGTGCTGTTCGTCAATGCCTGCACCGATGATGACCGGATAAGAGCCGCCCCAACCGTATTCGTTTTTCAAGAAGTCGGCGTTCTCTTTTGCGGAAATGCTCTTTTCAAACTGCTCATAGATACGCATTTTACCCTCGGAAACTCCGCTTCCACGGGTCAATACAGCGTCTATGATTTCCTGAGAAAAAGTAAAGGCAGAGGTTTTTTGTTCCTCTGCCTGATTTCCCATAATGAGAGTCAACTGACCGTCCATAGACGGAATCGGTTTCATTGTATCGGTCAATTCTCCCAAAAGTCTCATTGCTTCAAAATGCTGTGCGATAACGCCCCAGTCGTAGAAACTCTGAGCGGTTCTGTTTTCGTATTCACCCTCCCACAAGTGGAGACATTCTGAAATGTTTTGTATCCCACAAGCCTGCCGTCGTTTAAGGTAAGCCGGTGTAGTCGTTATTGAAGATACCTTGATATATTCGGTACGGGTCGCATTGTCCGTATTTCTCTCATAGAAGTCTTTGATTTCTTCCTTTGAAGCGGACAATGCGGGGTAGTACCGAGTATCTCTCGGATAGTATCATCGCCACCGAAAAACGGCAGGCTCTTGTCCTCGTGGTTTCTGTCGTAATACTCTAAGCGAATATTACCTGATTCTTCACGATTTCCTGTGCCGAGTTCCTGATGTTGTTCATCAGGCGAACCCACTTCATCATATCTTCCGCTTTCATCTGCTCCGTCAGCCCGGCTTTCTGTGCCATCTGCTTCACGAGAGTTTCCTCCAGTTCGCTGGCTCTCTGCTGAACCTCCGCCAAGTGACTGTTCAGAATCCCTTTCGTCAGAAGATTGTAGTACAGGATTTTGTGATGTTCCTTCAGATAAGTTCTCCTCATCTGCGACCATCTGCCGAGAGTCACTTCCGTCTGCTCCGGCAGTTTCAGGTTCGGAAGATTGTAATCTCCCACCATCGTGTATGTGATTTCGCTCATCGCTTTGACTCCTTTCGTCTTTGATGTCTTTATTGTATTCGGATTGCTCCTGTTCATCAATTATGCGATTTTCCTTGCTGAGCGTGCTGATTGTTCTGCTGACAGGGAGCAACGCCATTTCTGCAATGTCGCTTGTAGCAATACCCACCGCATTGAGAACTTCCTGTGAATTAAAACTTGAAATACCGGCAAAGTCATCGGGAGAATAGACCTTGTCTGCGTTCAGTCCCAATCGTGCCATAACCATATATGATACGCTGTTTCTGACAAGCTCCAAATACAAGGCATTTGCTTCGTCGGCAGACAAATACTCAATATCGCTTCCTGCACCCAAACTCATAAAGTCGGAGATATAGTCTGCGATGTTATCCTCAACGGCATTGGCAATGCTCTCTTTGACGACATTTTCAATACTCGTTGTATCGTTTACCGCACCGAAAGTATTTTCAAGTGTTTCAATAACTTCTGCTTCATATTCGGGTCTCATCTCCCAAATCGGAACAGGGCGGGAATGTCGACTTTCGTGGGTGTCCGATATATCAAAGTAATGAATCAGCCTTTGACGGCTTCTGTCTGTGTCCTCAAATACGGCAATACCCTTTGCTCCTCGGTTTACCCAGCGACCGAAAGTACCGTTCCATCGTTCGATTTCAAGCACGGCTGTTGCGTCGGGTCTTTGGGCATAAATGAGAAGCTGTTCATCAAATCGGAGCCTGAAATTTCTGCCTGCTGTTTTCAGAAACGATTGCCAGTTTACCGGATTGTCTGTAACTGCAAACAGGTTCTTTCATACAGCTCTGAAATCAGGTCAAATTTTCTTGCCACCTCGTCTTGCACCTCCTTATCGTGTTTTTTCTTTGTCCTTTGCGGATTTCGTGTTTTCTTTTGCGGCTGGTTCTACGGTATGACCGTTTCTCTCGCAAAGCTCGGCAAATTCGCAGATATGGTAGAGATTTGTGCCGACCTCCAAATGGTAGTCGTCGATATATCTGCAAGTTCTCTCCATTGTTTTGCCGTCGCCGAGCTTGATTGAGATTTTTTCTCCGTCCGCAATGCGAAACTGCTCCTGATAGTGCGGTTGATAAATCGGATACCTCGCTCAGCGTTTTTCAAGTGGGCATTTAGCCACTCTTTCTGATAGCAATAGCAGTACAGATTGTACTCGCCCCTGTTGGGGTTAAATCTCATAAGATAGCTGTACTTCCCGTATCAAGACGGATGCCGTAGTGGTTGCAGTCATCATTAAAGGAGCTGTCGGGAGTGGAATAACAGTAAGAGGACATAGCCTTTCTGCCGGACAAAACATCGCCGTCACGCAATCCGTTTATGACTTCATCAAATTCAGCCTTAAATTCATCGGTTTTCAAGTCTTTTTCTGAAATCGTTCCAAGTCGTCCAAAACTCGTTCCCGTTAGAACCGAAGTCGGCTCTCAAATATCCGATAAGACCGGTCTGCATAGAGAGCTGCTGACTTTGGCTGAAGGTGTATTTACGCTCTGCTTCGGTCAATACTCTGTAATCCATTTTCATCACCTCGCTTGTTCGTTTGTTTGTCTTTGCTTTGGAATAGGAAAACCATAAACTCCGGCAATGTCATCGCCGAGCCTTTTGGTAACTCGTGTGATGTCGGCTCTTGTGGCTTTTCCGTTATAGATTTTATCTTGCAGATTTTCAATCTGCGTATCGGTAACACCGTCTTTGAATACACGGTAAAGATAATGGTTTGTACCGTCGTGATGAACGGCGTCGGCACGAAGGTCGCCGTACTTATCCACATACCATTCGTTGTAATCGGTATCGGAATAAAGGCAGTCCTTAATGTTGCCGGAATCAATCATCTTGTAGCCCGACACTCTGCCGTTCCATCTGCCGAGGTCGCCGATAACAATAATCGGCTGTGAAAGCTGAATATTGAGATTTACTCGTTCATCATAAAGATTTTCGGCATTGGATTTTACCATAATGTCGTAAAGCTCATCATCGGAATATCCGGGATACAGTTCCTCCAAAGACTCTCGCCAATCATCAAGGTCAAGGCTAATGTCGCTCCAAATGATATGGCGGTCATTCTGTTCCTGCCTGCTCATCAGTGCCACCTCCCAAATAAGAGAACAGCTTATTGGCTTTGGTCTGCTTCTGAAACTCGATAATCAGACTCATATCCGGAATAGTGATACCCGGAATTTTCAAAATGCTCTCCATGTCGAGCTGCTGCAATTTCTTTTCGGTATTGCAGCCTGCGTCAAACAGTTTCGTCAGAAGCTTTGTCTTTTGCTGAAAAGTGAAATTTTCCTTCATTGCTTTGTCCTCCTTATCGTTCTTTGTCTTTATTTCGCTTCTTGTTTGAAAGCTCTTGTGCCTTTTCCTTTGCCCATTCAGGCAGACGCTCAGGCTTTATTTCGCCCATAACATCCATTCTTTCATATCGGGTTGATTTGCCGGTGTGAAGATTGGTACAAAACACGGCACTTCCACGGCTGTTTGCCGACGCACCGAAACCACCTGTAACATAGTAGAGCTGTCTGTCGGCTCTCTGAAATTCAGGCTTTAATACCTTGGGGTCAATGGCTATGATTTTGCCGTTGATGTCTTTGGAATAGTGGTCGGGGATACAGTCGGCTTCTGTTATGAGTGTGATTGGAATATCCAGTTTTTCGACCTGTTCCTTGAAAAGCTCCGCTTCATTTGCCACACGGCTTCCGAAAAGGTGTACGATTTCGATATAGTCATCGCTTACCATACATTCCGAACACAGTTCAAACAGGTCGTTTCGCTCTGCAAAGCCGCACATAAATTTATCGCCGTTTGTACTTTGCTCATTGGAAGCCAAGATAACTTCCTTTTCGCCCACATTGACCGAGCAAAGAACAGTGTATTCACCGATTTTTCTTTTTCCCTCGTTCATATCCACACCTCAGCTTACTTCAATCACAATTCTGATGTTTCCGCAGTCGCAGCCACTGCACTGCCTTGACAGTTCGGGAAATAGGGATTGCACTCTCTGTCTTGCTCTGCGGATAGTCTCAAAGCACGGCAAGCCGTAGCCTTTATAGTTGTTGACTATATCCTCAAGCGGTAAATCTCCGACTCTCATATAGCTGTATCGGTTGTAATAGCAAAGGATAAGCTGCATATCGTCATACCTCGTTTCGGGGCATTCTCTGAGTATTGCAAGCACCTTGCTGTCAACCGTCTTTTGCTTATTCATAATGCACCTCCGTAAAAGAACGGTGGGCGAAGTTTTCACTCCGCCCACACAAGCGTTCCTTATTTCTTTCTGTTCTTAATCTGCAAGAAGATAAAGCCGCCGATAATAAAGGCGACTAATACAACTGCTACGATTGTTTTAGCGTCCATTACTCATTGTCCTCCTTCTTCTTTTTTCTGTACGCAACAACGGCTGTGCCGACAATACCGAGGGCAGAAGTCCCGCAAGTGCCGTCCACAAGCCACATTGCTGTTATCTCCGGTCTTTGGTGTATCTCTCAGCTCATTGTGCATTTCCACAACGGTAGTAGAACCGACCTTTACGGTTGCAATCTTATCCGCAGGAAGCACATAGGAAGCAGAAACACTATCCTGAACCTCGGAAATGGTGTAATCGCCGATACGAAGTCCCTCGATAATGATTTCGCCGTTCTTATCGGTCGTGAAGCTTCGGTCGTAACCGTTTACTCCTGTAACTCTGAAAGTGAAGCCTTCAACCTTACCGTCAGAGGAAGTTTTAACGATTTTCAGGTTTCCTTTCATAGCTGTGTTAATAAAGCCGACGCCGGCTTTGTTTTCTACCTCGTAGGTGGTTTCATCTTTTTCAATGAAAACAGAGTACACACCCTTATCAAGCTCAAAGCCATCCGGTGCTTTGGTTTCTCTTACAAGGTATTTTCCGTAAAGAAGTTCCTTCATCTCGTAAATACCGGTAGAGGTTTCGGAGAGAGTTCCGATAAGCTCGTCGGCGTCATCCAGTTTACCGTCGCCGTTTACATCTTTGTAAACCTCAAAGGTCGCTCCTGTCAGCTTGTTGTCCGGGTAATCTTCATCGACCTTAGTCAACTTGATATTGCCGTGAACATACTCATTGACGATTTCGACCTCAATGACCTGAGCGACCTCGGAGATTTTAACTTCATAAGAAGTTTCATCAAGCACGAAGCCCTCCGGCTGCTCGATTTCTCTTACAAGCCAGTTGCCATACGGTACTTCTCAAAAGAAAAGCTACCGTCTTTTGGGAGGTAGCAGTCATCAAAGCATTTTCTTTTGTAAATTCGGTTTCATCAGCCTTAAACAGACCGATTACAGCACCTCCCAGTGCTTCGCCGTTTTCGGTAATCTTCTTACCGGAAACAGAACCGTAAATGAGCTTGTTTTCAATCGGCTTGCCGTCATTGACCGCAATCTCAACATTTGCGGTATCCTGACCGGCATAGCTGAAAGTGAACGGATACTTGGCGTCGGTAAGGATATAATGCTCATCGGTGGCAAGTTCCTTTACATAGTAGCTTCCGAAAGGAAGGTCGGTTTTGATAACAGCCTTGCCGTTCTCGGAAAGTGAGATAATCTCAATCAGTCCGTCTGCCGGAATAGAAGTACCGCTTGCAGAAACAAGTTCTTCTGCGGCGAAAAGTCCGAAGCTGATATTCTTCATTTCATCGCCGTTGCCGATATTGAAGATGTCGTTCTTTTCAATAGTCTTTTCAAGACTTACCGCTACTTTCTGCCTGTCGTTTACAAAGCTTGTGGCGGTTTCGGTTACAGACACTTCCTGACCGGCATAAGTCAGCTCAACATCGTGAGCTTCTTTGTTGATGACCATACCCTCCGGTGCAAGTAATTTCAACCACCGTATATTTTCCGAGATAAAGCTCCTTACTCTTGGCAAGTCCGTTTTCATCTGTGGTAACAGTATCTACTACCTCGCCCTTTGCATAACGGAGTGTACCGTCGGGAGTGATAATATCTTCTGCTGCGCTAATCTCATAAACTGCACCTGCAAGACCTTTCACTTCATAGACAGGCTGATAAATCACATCGGCGTTTTCCACGCCGGAGATATTTACCCCTGAAAACACCTCGCCGGTCTTTTCAATGCTGACTGTACCTTTCTGTGCCATATTAGGCTTATCGACCTTAATCACGGTAATACCACCCTCATCGGAAGAATGTTCCTCTGCCACATCAAAGTACACCGGTGTGCTGTCAAGCACATATCCGTAAGGAGCCTGAACTTCTACAAGAGAATATCCCTTGCCGTATTCCAGTTTTTCCGGTGTCACAAGCTGTCCGTTTGCGTCGGTGTAGAAGTATCAATCGTTGTCGGAGTAGGATAAGTGAAGGTCATTGTTACCTGATTGCCGTCAGGGTCAAAGATTTTGAAGCCTGCACCGGCATAAGGAATGTTTTTACCGCTTTCTGCGTCCACCTTGACAACCTTGATATAGCTTTCAAAGTTTGCGTTGTTGATAAGATAGCGGTAGGTCTGTCCGTCCTGAGCAATGAACACATCAAAGTTCTTCATCAGCTCACGACCTTCCCAGCCTGCGGTCTGATGAACGGTATATACGCCGTAAGGCATATCCTTTGTCTGCCCGAAACCGTTTTCATCACAGACAATGACATCTCTTTCATCTTCTTCTGCTGCGTCAAAACTGCCGGAAGATTTGAGATAGATTTCAAAGGTTGCTCCGTTTTCCGGTGTTTCAATCTGAGTTTCGCCGTCATCGGTGTGCTTGATAATGGCGATATTGCCTTTCATAACCTGTTCGGTAACATCATTTGCTGTCTGATTGTGTTCCACCGTATAAAGCTGCGGTTCAGCACCGACCTTGTGAACAGTCGTATCAAGCAGATAACCCTCGGACGGCGTGATTTCACGGATTGTCCAGTCATTATCACAGACATATTCCTTTGTGGTAAACTGCCCGTTCTTATCCGTCACATACTTGTCCACAAGGGTTTCGCCTTTATAGATACCGTAAACTGCTCCGGCAAGGGTAGCGTCGCCTGCGGTGTGCCTTCCTCTCGGTCGCTCTTTGTTACGGTTACGCTGAACTTTTTGAGAATGTTCGTGAAGTTTCTTGTGGTTACTTCTTTCCAGTTAATCGGTGCGGTCTGATTTGCAGGCACAACATAACGGATTGCGGTATCCACTTCCTCAATGGTGTATGGGGTAGTGCCGCTGATAAGCACATCATCAAAAGAAGCAACACCGTTCTTATCTGTCACGGCATACTCATCGACAGCAATACCGGAAAGAGATGTGCCGTAAAGATGGAAGGTAACGCCCTCAACCAAGTTATCCTCAGAAGATTTGATGACCTGAAGATTACCTCTTTTGAGAACATTATTGAAATTGACCTTTGACACCTGACCGGCAACAACAGTTACTCTGTGAACCTCCTGCGGAACATATTTGTCGATAGACTGTTCTGTTACCGTGTAAACACCGGGCATAAGGTTATCCAGTTGGAATTTACCGCCGTTTGCGGTTGTTACAGTCTGATTGACACCGTTACCGCTTATGGTAAACTGAATGCCGTCAACCTTTCCGTCCTCACTTGTCTTTACAATCTGACAAGAGCCGTAGCTTACCTTCATTTTGACAAAGCCGCTGACAGGGTCACTGACCTCCTGAGCATAAGTGACCACATCCTGAATGCCGTTTCCGTTCTGATGGATACCGTCAGACCATACGACAACACCTCTGCGGACACCGTTCTTTTTTGCGGCTGTGATGGTAAATTCCTTGCTCGGAGCTTTCTCCATCGAAACAGTCAATTTGTTTCCGCTGACAGAGAAAGAAACCCCGTCAATGTTTGCCGAGAAGTTGTAATTGCCAAGCACACCGTTTGTATCGGTGAGAGTAGCAACATACTTGCTTCCGTTCCATTCAAGCTCGTTTACCTTTGCAGAACCGCTTGACCTTGTGCAGAAGCTCGGCACTTTGGTGTGATTCTGAACACTTGTTACCATACTGTTGTAGTACGACAAGATTTTACTGCGGAGTGGGTGTGCAGTGCTTACACATTCAAGCACGGCATTGTATCCGCTGGTAGAAACGTGATTAAAGCCTGCGTCTCTTTCTCCGACAATCGTTTCCCAAATCAAAATCTGAGTGGCATAAGCGTGTGCGATGCAGTTTGCGTCGCTTTCATTCTGCGACTTCCAGCTTGTCGAAATACCTCCACGGTAGCCGTACTGCAAGATACGACCGATAAGCAGGCGAATGTCATCGCCGGAAATCGTTCCGTTCGGGCTGATGTTATTAAAGAAGTTCTCGTCCTTTTCGGTGAGAGTATCTCCAGTCCGCTGACCTGTACCCGGTTCAATACAGTAGGCAATATTGCCCGAATACGAACCCATTGCACGAAGTCCTGTATATTTTGTGGACAAGCCTTTCCAACCGTTCATATAGTTGAGATTGCCGTGTCCCCATTCGCCGTTGTTATTGGTATCTCCGCTTCGGGGATAATCGACGAGGTACACATCGGCTTTTTCTCCTACGGCTGCAAAGGCTGTCGTTGCCCCAATGCCCGTAAAAGCAGTAAGGCTCATAACCGCCGCCAACATAAGCGAGACGGCTTTCTTGAATTTTGTTTTAACCATTGCGTTTTCCTCCTTGAAATGCAAAAACGCACCGATTTTACTCAGTGCGTCCGCTTAAAATTATTTTGTTTTAGCAGTAGCCGATATAGATGTTGTAATCCGTATCGGATAGCTTTTCTGTCCATATCCACACAGCGGTAAAACCCTCGCTGTTCTTGTATCGGTTCAGTCTGCTTTCAATATCAGACTTGATACCGCTTCGGTTAGGATTTGCGGATATGGGGTTGTCCCAACATTCTGTCGCCGTGATGTCAAGAGAAAGCCCTATGCTTACCGCATACTCTTTTGCGTAACTAACATAAGGGCTGACATCGAATGTCTGCTTGTGCGGCTCTGTCGGTTTCGGTTCTGCCGGCTTTTCAGTCGGTTTTTCAACCGGCTTTTGTTCGGCAGTTGTCTGTTCTTTTGGCTGTTCCGTTTGTTTTTCGGGTTCAGCCTGCGTGGTTGTCTGCTTCGGTGGCTCTGCCTTTGGCTTTTCGGTTGCAGGAGTATCAGCCGTTTTTTCTTCCGCCGGTTTTGTCTGAACAGTCGCAACCGTCTGCCTTTCAGCGGTTGATTGGCTTTCTTCTGCCGTAATCGGTGTTTCTTCCTGAACTGTCGTGCTTTCCGGTTCTTCTGCCGTTTCTTCCTGAGAATCTGTTTCGGTATTACCAGCCGGAAAAGAAGTCTCTGTTTTCGTAATCTCCTGTGCAGCTTCTTTGGCTGTGTTACCGTTACAACCTACGAGGAAAATCATCAGGCAGGCAAGAACACAAGGTATCAGCCTGTTTTTCATATCCATCGCTCCTTTCTGCCTTAATCGTAATCAAAACCGGTCAAAACATCAAAGGTGCGATTGCTGAACTTTTTATCGTAGCAGACATTTTGCTTTTGCTCCAAATGTGCGAACCCTTTTATAGACAGCTATATGTTATTAGAGATAGATATACTCAAGGGAGATAGAGTATATTTTTCAGCAGGTTAATAGCCGGTATATATAGGGGTTAGAGTGTGAGAAAGGGGGAAGGCTATCGGCTGTCACGGTCGGCTCTGCTTCGCAGAAACTTGTTGTAATGCTCCAATGCCTTGCACACAAAATCCTCCGTTTGGCTTATGGGAATATTCTTCGGGATAAGCTGTCGAACCCTATCGCCCCTCAAAACAATTTTCTCCCTTTGGTTTGGTTTTTCCTCCGACATAATCGCTTGGATTGCTTCGGTTGTGAGCTTGCCCTCCTCAAAGAACTTTCGCATACGGATTGTTTGGTCGTGGGACGGGGTTGCGTCGTTCAGGTCGATTTCATCAACCACATCACGCTGACTGTCCTCATCGAGAAAAGACAATTCAACCGCCGGTCGCATTTTAATTCGCCCCTCATCAACATATTCCAAAAGTTCGGGAACAAGGTTTGTAAGGCGAATATATCTGCGAACTTGGGTTTGACTGTCACCCGACTGCTCTCCAATTAGTTGTGCTGTTTCTTTTCCGCTTGACTTCCAACCCACTGGGTCGGAAGTTAGGTCTGTTCTTTTGCCTTGTCTGCTCAATGCTTCCAAACGCATTTTGTAGGCATAGGCTTTTTCCGAGGGAAGTATCTGCGACCTTTGGTAGTTGCTCTCAACCATTAAAATCGTGGCTTCGTCTCGGTTCAGTTCAACGACCTCACAACGGAGAGTATCAAACCCGGCAAGCTCACAGGCTCGCTTTCGTCTGTGTCCCGATATGAGTTCGTATCTGCCGTCCTCTTTCTGCCTTACCGTCGCCGGAGTGATTACCCCTCGTTCCTTAATACTCTCAATGAGCTGTGCCATATCCTCGTCATCACGCACCTTAAAAGGGTGGTCGGGGAAATCGTCAATCTCAGTCAAGGGAATATCTCGGATTTTTGAAAGTTTTTCTTCATCTCTCTGTTCCTGCGTCGAGAATAAGTCATCGAGCTTCGTGAGAGTGAAGTCGCTCTTTCTTCCTGCCATCGGCTAACACCTCCTTTGTAAATTCGGTGTACGCTTTTGACACCGTGCTGCCCGGTTCGTAGGCAAAAATGCTCTTGCCTTTGGAAGAAGTCTCTGCGGCTTTTACGGCAATCGGGATATATGTTCGATACATCTTGATTTGACTACCGAAGTTCTCTCTCAGAGCTTCTACCGTGCTTTGGCGAGTGGTACGGCTATCCACCAAAGTGAGAAGCATACCGTCAATTCTTTAAGCCGGATTGATACGCTTCTTAACTCGTGAAATGGTCTGAACAAGCTGCGTCATACCTTTTGCCGG
>ENA-OQCP01000343-OQCP01000343.1-human-gut-metagenome-genome-assembly--contig:-NODE-343-length-20916-cov-3.722690_pt1 | contig 20916 bp, 33 predicted proteins | sample MGYA00242760_ERZ504583 | MGnify/ENA primary metagenome ERZ504583 (study PRJEB26092, sample SAMD00036308) | human gut metagenome | host: Homo sapiens | study: EMG produced TPA metagenomics assembly of...
CCGTCCAAGCATGATAGAGGAATGTCGAGATAAGCAGAGACAGGCAGAACAGGAACGGGATTATGCACTCTCCCATCAGAAAAAAGTAGAGATACCGGTTGAAAAGCCGGTACTCTATCAAAAGTGCGGGAATTGTAAACAGACAGCTTATCTGAAAGCTAAGGAAAAGTATGATATGCAGAGGGAAAAACTGGCAGGCAGATATAAAACAAAAACAGCCATGTATGAAGCATTGATGTTTCTGCTGATATGGTATTCCGTATCAACTACTCTTTTTCAGATGATACGGTCAAAAATATTTATTTCTGATTGCGTGGTATTCTTTGATACAATCGCAACTTTCACACAGACCATTGCTGGCTGGGTTGTACTGGCAGGAAAGAACGTGCACAGATTAGTGATGGAATATCCAATCCTGTCGTTGCTGGAATTATAAACTGGCTGATAAGAATATTGATTTGCGGTGGATGTCTGGTGGGTGTGGGAATACTTTTGGCATTCATCGAAATAAAGATTGCAGGGCTATATAAGAAATACTGTTGGGATATGATTACCATAATGGTGATACTTGTAAGTATGGCAATAGCTATCTACTTTGGGGATTGGATAAAGGAAGTATTGCCAATCAATCTGCTATTTCTCTTATTATTCGTGCAACTGGTATATGTTGGAATCAGGTGGTATGTAAAGGGATGGCGGGAAAACAGAGGTTATGTTTAAAAATAAAAAATTGTCTGAGACGCAGCGAAGTAAATAAAATGAGTAGTATTATAAGAAGTCAGCAGTGCGTGAATAAACTGCTGGCTTCTTTTTTGATAGATACAGTCACTCTCAGAGAGTGTGCAGGATAGTAAAGTAATAATATCAACATGCCGATATAGAAAATGCAGGGAAGCATTGTATTTCAAAGAGTTTGAGATACAGAGCTTCTACTAAGGCAGTGGTCATCTTGTAAAAATATGGTCTTTGTGTGCGTAATATGGTCGTTTGATGATATGGGACTAGGAGAACAGGTTATTTTATCCGATAAAGAAAGCAAAGGAGGTTGCTATGAAAGTTCAAGGAAATAGGTATATTAATAATCCAGAGATGATAAAAAATAAGGTTGAGAAGAAAACAACTGTTCCTCAGAATATTATTTCGGAGGATGATGTGAAAATCAGTGATTCAGCAAGAAGTTAGTTGAGACTGCTCGTAATAAGGTATCGGATTTTCATACAATGCATTTTTCATCTATTATGGGAGAGATAAGAGAGATACCAGCAGAATATAAATGTGAAAATTTATTCAAATTAGATTTGAAAGCAGCTTCCATTTCTGGAGAACAAAGTGCGTTTGAAGGCTGTTCGGAAAATCAGTCAGAGGTTTTTGAAAAATGGCTGGACGAAAATGCTTCTGAATATTTGACAGAAGATGAAATGAAAGATTTAAAAGAGAAGATTAATGCAATGACAGCAGATGTAGATTCTTTGAATGCTCAGGAGGGATATAGAGGAACTTCTTATGAATCTGTATTTTTGTTAAGTGCAAGTGAAGCTGGGCTAAGGAAAGTAAATGAAATGTATGTTCCAGAGCAATTTCAAGCTGGTTTTTCAGACATGATTGACGAATATGTTCATTTTAATGATTCAGCACGTAATTCCATCATGGAGAGAATGACACCAGATTACATGGTTGTTGGAATTGGAAGCAAAACAGAATCTTATAAGTACAAGTCAGAAATAATCTCAGATGAGACAGCTTTTTATACAAATGAGAAGAAAGAGATAAGTGGTATCTGCAATCAGTTTTTAAATGGTAAAACAGATCAAAAATTATTTTGTAATGAGATGAAAGACCGTTTAAATGATTACTATGGAAGCAGGTATGAATTAAGGAATCAGCCAGAAGCTGTTGAAGGCAGAGTAAATAATATGCTGGACAAATTGCAGCATATGTTTGGCGTTTAATGTTGAAAAAGGGTTTGGAGAATAATTATGAAGACAGTAACAGATGTAAACACAGTAAACCAGCTGTTGACATATTCAAAGCAGGCAGAGGCAGGAATACACCAAAAAGCAATACAGATGTTGCTTGGAGCAGGAAATAATAAAAAACAGGACAGTTTAAGTATTTCTGATGCTGCACGAGGCTTTTCAAAGCAATCCATAGCTGCACTGATAGATAAAAATGCGAATATTTCTAACAGTGAATTAGCTTATTATTTTGCAAACTATAATAATTCAAGTGCTATTTTGGATGCAATCAATTTTGGGGAGAATGTTTCCTGTGGATATAATTCTGATTTTAAGGAGTACGGGGTTATTTCCTTTGACCTTAATGGGAGCAGACAGGTAGTACCTAATTATGCAGTACCGAAAATGAATACAAGCACCATGTCAGGCATTTGTGCTGCGAATAATTCTCTGGTACTAAGTAATAAAAGTTATTATGCATGGACAACATCAAGTGGCGGTAAATATACATGGACGGTCAATAATGGAAGAATAGGCTGGGCAGCCTCGGAATCGTTGCTTGCAGAGAATACAAATCAAAAAGGAACAAATTATAAGTGGGAAATGTGTAAGGCAGGCAATATCCTGTCTGATCTGGCACAGGGAAAGAGTGTGTGGGGGTATCTCTACAGCAATGAGGAGGTATTGTCCGTCTGTGAGAAAGTCGGGATTTCTCCGGGATTCTTTTCTATAGATGCGGGAGCAGGAAAACACACTTATTTATTGCAGGAATCAGGAAAGACCATAAATGTTGACGCAAAGATAAAACAGTTAAATGATATAAACTGGATAGAAATCGGATATAAAGAAGGAGATACGTTTTCCGTTTATGGTAAAGAGTATGCTATTGACAGCAGTGGGCATATCAATGTTTCGGCGGAAGATGAATTTACATCAACGGAAATTAAATATCCAAGTCGTTCAATATAATAGAAATTATTTTAAGTTTCAATAACAGGGAGGTAGGATTATGGCAATTACAGGTATCAATAACAGCAGTTACACATCGTATTATGCTTCAAATTATAAGAATACTGTAAAAAAAACAGATAGTGAAAAGGATAGTACAAATACAAAAGATGGCAACGTGACAACAAGTACAGTTGAATTAAAAACATCACGTCCCGGTGTGACAAAACAGAGCAGATTAAGACAGGGTATAGTAATGTAAATGATTATTCAAAATACTTGCAAGGAAAATACCATTATATGAATATAGGGCTGACTTCAATGCAGGGTATTCCGACAACGGTATCTGTTTCAAGTGCATTTTTACAAAAGTGCATGAATGATCCGGAAAAAGCAAAGTATTTGGAGGAAAACTTAGCAGCCATTCCGGATTGTACAAAAGATACGATTAATGGATGTTTGGGCACTGTGACAAATCAGAGTTATATGATTGATGCAAACGGAAATATTATAGAGACAGCATCTGGTACAAATGATCCAGATGGGAAAATAGCGAAAGAGAATGCTGAACGAAAAGCAAAAGAGAACAGAGAAAAAGAGGAAAAAGTAAAAGAGAAAAGAGCTGCTAAAAAAGCAGAGGAAGAAAAAGCTGCAAAGAAACGTGCAGAAAAATCGGCAGAAAGAAAGGAAACGGGTGATTATACCTTATCCGTAACTGGTACTGATGTAAAAAGTATGACACAAAGCCTTGTAGCAGGATCTGTGAGTATTTCTGTACCTGATAGATCGAGTTTTGATATTAAGGCATAAGAAGGTTCGGTAAAAGGAAAATATCAATTGGTGCATTGGTTGGAACTGCTTGTTTCCTATTATGGCATATCCAAGCTAACGATAGCAAAAATGGCTGGTGTTGAGGAAAATGATATTGACAGGCTTTTAGTCAATCCACCAGAAAAAGTTGAAATCGAAGTAAAGTATAAAATTGATGTGACGGTTATGGAGGAGTATCCCAAACAATATTAAAAAAGGTAATCTTAGTGCTGTTGAAAATAAGCCGGATGATCAAGAGTAAATGTACGTTCAGATTTTCTGGGGGTTCTTGACATACCGGCTTATTTTTGCTATTAAATAAACAACGGCTTAACAACAGAAAACTGCTATTAAGCCGCATCAATTATCATAGAAGATCTGAATTTACAGAAAAAATTTCACACCGTCGAAAAATCACCATAGTTCTAATGAATCTTCTGCATCTACCCACATCTGCATATTCCCGTCCAAATATAATCGTACATATTCAAGTGGTTCATCAATAGCAAGTGCGTTTAATGCACAGTCTGATCCGGGTGTAGTTTTTAAATTCTTTTCAGCTTCCCAGCAATCAATGCGGAGCATATAGCCAGCAGAGGTGTAAACATCAATACTATTGCGCTGTGGATTGTATTCTGCAAATATTGTTCTCATCGTATCTTATCTCTCCTTATCATTCAATCAATTATCAGTTACAAAAATCAGAAGCATTTCAATCAGTTCACCATGTCACTTTTATTTTGTGTTATACTGTTTTATAGATTTTTCTTGCCCTTGTATTTGCCCTTATCAGAGTTCGTAAACACTGATGGGACGATATAACACAAGGGAAACAATAAGGAAAAGCTCACCTGCGATAAATCCAGTGTTTTCAAGGGCTTGTGGAGAATTTAATAACAAAATATAACAGTTATTAAATCTCTTAAAACAGGTGAAATCTCAATTCAAGTTTAACGAGGAGGTGCTTTACATGAAAAAAAGTATATCAAGGAATTCGAATGTGGAGCCGGATTGTTAAAATGTCCCCGGTCGTATTTGATTCGATCACAAATTATATTAGAAAGCAGTTGGTAAAGGAGTAGGTTATGACATTAGAAACTGAGAGATTAATACTTCGTCCCTGGAAAGAGGATGATGCAGAGAGTTTATATAAATATGCAAAAAATCCAGAGGTGGGGCCTATAGCAGGATGGCCAGTACATACAAGTGTAGAGAATAGCAGAGAAATCATCAAAAGTGTTTTGGCAGCAGATGAAACATATGCAGTGTGTTTAAGAGAAGATAATGTTGCAATTGGAAGTATCGGATTGATTACGCCAGCGCAGTCGCACACAAAAGCAGCTGATGATGAAATAGAAATTGGATATTGGATAGGTGTTCCATACTGGGGGCAGGGCTTGATTCCCGAAGCGGTTCGAGCTTTACAGAAGCATGCTTTTTTAGATTTGGGTTGTAGTGCTATGTGGTGCGGATATTATGACGGAAATGAAAAATCAAACGCTGTCAGGAAAAATGTGGATTCAAATATCATCATACGGAAGAAAATAAACCCTGTGCACTTATGGGAGATGTTAGAACGGAGCACTTTACTTATCTTACAAAAGAACAGTGGTCTGATACTCAGGATAAAGTAAATTTTATGGAGGTAAAGAACTGTGAAAAAGCACTATTGGTAATTGACATGCAAAATGTATATGTTGGAGAAAAACAAGAATAAGTACTTTAAAAAGTTACATGAAGCAGGTGCAGAATTTGTATAGAACAATTTTTGTTGACAGAATTGAAAAATCGAAGTTTTTTATTTTTTGAAAGGTGAAACTATGTAAAGGAGAGTCTTTGTCTGATTGACACACTTATCGTGGGTGAACTCATTTTTCATTTTTCATAATAGTATCATTATGGTATAATAGAGACATTAGAATCGGAATTTGGAGGATAATAAGATGTTAGAATTTAAATATGATACTCAACTTTTAATAGAAGGCGAAAACCTTGACGAAGATAAAATTAGCGAATATTTCACAAACAATTTTAACGGAGATTGTTTGTTAGCAGTTGGAGATGAAGAACTTATAAAAATTCATTTTCATACAAATGAACCATGGAAAGTATTAGAATACTGTTCACAGCTTGGAGAAATTTACGACATTGTTATTGAAGATATGGACAGGCAAGCGAAAGGTTTAAAAGGCTAAATTTCAGTTTGCAGAACTGACTCAAAAGAGCTCGAAGGAGCTCTTTTCCTTTTTATAATAGTATCATTATGGTATAATAGAGACATTAGAATTTTGATTTGTAAAGATATGGATAAAGTAGAAGCACAATAGGCATTAGAATCTACTAGCCAGCCACTTGGTATTTCTAGTTATGAGTTATCAAAACTTATACCAGAAGAGTTCAGAGGTAGTATGCCTACTATTGAAGAAATTGAGGCCGAATTAAATGAATAATCAATTCATACAAAGAGTAATATTCGATTGGGATAAAATTGATAAGGATAGTTATCTGAAGGAAATCAGGGCTTTTAAGGGAGTTGAAAAACTTGATTTTAACAAACCAATTACTTTTTTTGTTGGGGAAAATGGCAGCGGTAAATCAACTTTATTGGAAGCACTTGCCGTAGCACATGGTTTTAATCCTGAGGGTGGAACGAAGAATTATGTTTTTTCTACGCATGATACACATATGGTATCCTGCTGTGATACCCATGATACGGCAGAGCGTGAGAAATATGCAGAATATACGGACATGCAGGATAAATATTAATCATTCATATGTCAAAGAGAAACGTTCGACAAATTTTTTACGAAATCAGTAGATTGTCTCTTTAAAAAAGAACTCCCGAGTGCTAAGATAGACAAGGCATAAATTGTAACTGTGAAGGTACTGAACAGTTACAATAAATTACCTATGGAGGAAATATAAAGTGACAGAAGAAATTGAGACACAAGAGAACAATAAATTACCGGTTCTGCGGGGCGAGCTGGCGTTGCTGGTGGTGGTATTGATCAACAGCCTGGGAGTTGTGCTGATGCTGTATTCCGGTTCCGGGATCTCGGCGATTTCCAGTGTACCATATGCATTTTCGGAAGTATTCAATAAGATCTCCCTTGGAACCTGGACCTACATTTTCCAGGGACTTCTGGTGTTATCACTGATGATCATGCGTAAGAAATTCGTTGCACCTTATCTTTTCAGTTTTGTCGTTGGATTTGCATTCAGCGAGATGCTCGATGTGCATGAAATGTGGATAGGTGTCCTGCCGACAGCCATTGGCTACAGGGTACTTTATTTTATCATCAGCTACCTGCTCCTGTGCATCGGGATCGCACTTTCCAACCGCTGCGGTCTTCCGATCATCCCGACAGACCTGTTTCCGAGAGAACTGGCAGATATCACAAAGGTAAAATATTCCAGGATCAAAATCGGCTATGACGTTACCTGCCTTACCATAACAGCTCTGATGACTTGCATCATCCTCGGACATCTGGACGGACTTGGAATCGGTACGATCCTTGCCGCATTTACCATGGGAAAAGTGATCGGCATGATCGGTGACAAGATGGATCAGCATGTGAGATTTGAGTCGTTTATGACAAAAAGAGTCTGATGGATTTCGAGACAGACAACGCAATAAAAGAATAAAAACCACAAAATAAGGATATAAAAACCGACAGGTATTCGCTACAATAGAAGTAGAAAATGCAGGTCGTTTTTTTATATAGGAAAGGAACATAAGCAGCAGTTGTATAGATTGTTGTTATGATCATGGTTGGAGCGAATTCTGTTTTGACTACAAAAGTGATTCGCGAAAACACAAGAAAGAGATTTACAGAAGTGGCAGTCGCTGTGGAAGAAATCGGAAACAGCATGACGCTTACTCTGAAAGCGTTAGCGGAAGGCAAACAGGATATCGAGCACCTGGCATCGGAAGTTGAAGTTTCTGTTGATAATGGAACCGAGGTTACAGAAAACTGGAAAAGGCATTAATAAGCATTATACGGTCAATTTAATATCGACATATGACCATATTTGCGTTATAATGAAATCAAATCTAATAAGAAAACTAGATAATCATTACTGGATATGAAAAAAACAATGGTGGCAGATTATGCACCTGAAAGAACAGTATAACAAAACCCTTATGGTGGATATAGGGTGGATTTCCACCCAAACCAGATTTTTTCAGGATAAAACAGGTTTTCTTATCTTTACAGATTCTTACATCAAAGTCAGTAAATTCAAGGCTTTGAATGACTTTAAATAAAATTTAATGACAATGGTTTCAGGCAGAAGAGGAACCTCCTAAGCGCTAATTTGGGGGTCGATTCCCCCTGAGAACAGTTGTTTGAAGCAGTAATGATTAAGAAAATTCATTACTGCTTTTTATTTTTCCACCCGGTATTTTCAAGCATTGTGTAATATAGGGAAATGGTTGTCAAAATCTGTAAAATTGGTTTTCTTGTCTGAGAAAATCTATGGTATTGTGTTTGTTGAATAGGGGTAAATGGTGGTATAATCCTATTATTGATAGATAATAATAGGTGATTTTTATGGAACGAGTGGTGAAGTTTTAATGACTAAGGATGAATGGTACAGGCAGTTATTTGAGCGGCTGGATAATTCCAGATTCCGAAGCAGTTTCCATCTGAAGCAGAAAGATATTGATTACATAAATGAAAAAGGGTTGGACACAATCAGACAACATGCAAAGGATTTTATTGCAAAGAGAGAAGCTCCGGCATATATAGCAAATGATGGCAAGCAGACACCAATGAAGGGTCATCCGGTATTTATCGCTCAGCATGCAACAGCTACATGCTGCAGGGAGTGCATCCGAAAGTGGCATAAAATGCAGCCGGGCAAGGAATTGAGTCAGGTGCAGCAGGATTATCTTGTAGATGTAATTATGACATGGATTCAAAAGGAAATCGAGGGGCAGGAACATAAAATATGAGTTTTGTCAATACATGCTGGATAATGACATTAATAATTGGATACATCATTATGCTTATAAGCTTGCTGTTGGGAGTAGTATTACTGTAATAGTGTTCATATAGAGGGTGTATTATGGGAAACGAATCAGGTGAATGGATTATGCATGGCATGAAGTGGGACAACCCGGATTGCATCCATTCTGTAGATGAAGCAATCAAGTATATAAATGAATTTGGCTTTTTACCATTATTTAAGAATGACATAGATGGGTTTTCACTTGAAGAAAGAACTGTTCCAGAGTACTGGTGGAGTGATAATCCGGAGATTGATCCATGGATGTGGCGGGCTATTATAGCAAGGCGGCATGATATCGTCTATGGAAAATTCTTTGATAAGAAGGCAGGATTTATATCAAAAAAGTGGCTTCCTGTATTTGCTAATTATCGCCGGCATGGATATGATTTTGATGCATTATATGATGATGGAAAAGCGCCTAATAAGCATAAAAAGATAATGGTCAATTTTATGGAAGATAATGCTGATTCAGAGATTTATTCAAATGAATTGAAAAAACAAGCTGGATTTGGTAAGGATGGAGAAAAGGGATTTGATGGTGCTATAACGAATCTTATGATGCAGACCTATCTGTGCAACTGCGATTTTAAGAAGAGAGTGAATAAGAGAGGTATTGAATATGGATGGGATGTGGCAGTGTATTCATCTATTGAGCATATCTATGGATACGATTATGTGACTTCCTGTTATAAGGATAGTCCGCAGGATTCATGGAAGCAGATTGTAGATTATATGCATGAGATGTATCCGGAGGCAACGGATAAGCAGATAAGGAAGCTGTTAAAGTAATACAGGCATGGATAAGGAGGTGCCACAATGCCATTTAAGATTGTTCGCAACGATATAACAAAGGTAAAAGCAGATGTAATCGTAAATACTGCTAATCCATATCCGATATGTGCAAGTGGCACGGATTTAGCAATATATGAGGCAGCAGGAAAAGAAAAGCTTCTCGCAGAAAGAGTGAATATCGGCAAAATTGCAAGAGGTGATATTGCTGTCACCGGTGCATATACCTAAAGGCAAAATATATTATTCATACGGTAGGACCGGTATGGACGGATGGATTGCACCATGAATTTGAAATTCTGGAGAATTGTTATCGTAAATCATTGCAAAAAGCATTGGAACTTAAGTGCGAGAGCATTGCATTTCCATTAATTTCGACAGGAGTATATGGATTTCCGAAGGATAAGGCATTACAGATTGCTGTGTCAGTATTCAGCCAGTTTCTTACCGAAAATGAAATTGAAATTATACTGGTAGTGTTTGATAAAAGGTCTTTTCAGCTTTCCGTTCAGATTGTAGGTGATATTGATTCTTACATAGATGCTAATTATGTCAGGGAAAGTCATAGAAAAGAATATCCGGTGCGAAGCAGAAGCAATACCCGCAGGAGAGAATTGTCAGAGGAAGCGTTCTATGAGGAGATGCTTCCAAGAGAGGCAGAAGATAACTATCCACTGGAGGAAGACACAGGGTTAGCAGAGCCTTGTATGCTGTCAGCAGACATTTCTTTGGAAGATCAGCTTTCAAATATCGGAGTTTCATTTCATGATAAATTATTTGAGTTGATCGATGAAGCACATATTGATAATAAGGATGTGTGGAAACGGGCAAACCTTGATAGAAAACATTTTTCAAAAATTCAATGTGACCAGAATTATCATCCAAAGAAGAAGACTGTGATGGCACTCTGCATTGCACTGAAGCTTGATCTGGAACAGTCGAAAGACTTACTTGCGAGAGCAGACTGCATTTAGTCCAAGCAGTAAGGTGGATCTGATCGTACAGAAGGCTATTATAGATAAGCAGTATGATATTATGCAGCTGAATGTGACATTATTTAAGTATACGAATGAAATTCTTGGAGTATAAATTGTTTACAAGTAAATATTGATTAGTAAATGTTACGTCGGTACTCACATAGTATCGGCGTTTGTTTTTATCTTAAAAGTGTCGCCCGAACAGCGACATATAAAGATGCCATTCAATTATACTCATATTGTAACAAAGAAAGAGAGCTGCCGGAGCAATCCGGGGATTGGAGGCATATATGTACGGAGCAATTTTAGGAGATATTATTGGAAGCCCGTTTGAGTTTGACAGAGGTGATAAAACAAAGAACTTTGATTTGTTTAGTAAAGGCTGTGGCTTTACAGATGATTCTGTTATGACAATAGCAGTTGGAGAAGCTCTCCTGGCAGTCAGACCAAAAGCTGCAGTAAAGGAAATTGAAGATGCGGTAGCATCCAATATGCAGGATTGGGGAAAAAGATATCCACATGCAGGTTATGGTGGAAGCTTCAGACATTGGCTTAAAGAAAATAATCCGAAGCCATACGGAAGCTATGGAAATGGTTCAGCCATGAGAGTGTCAGCTGCAGGCTGGCTTTATGACTCGATGGAAAGAACGAGAGAGGTAGCAAGAGCAACAGCAAATGTGACACATAATCATCCGGAAGGTATAAAGGGTGCAGAAGCAACAGCAAGTGCAATATACATGGCAAGGAATGGCTCTTCAAAAGAAGAAATCAAAGAGTATATAGAGAGGGAGTTTCATTATGATCTGCGTAGAACATTGGATAATATCCGACCTTACTACCATCATGTTGAAAGCTGTCAGAAAACGGTGCCAGAAGCAATTATCGCATTTCTGGAATCAAAGGATTTTGAGGACGCAGTGCGTAATGCAGTATCACTTGGTGGAGATACGGATACACTTGGGGCCATTACAGGAAGTATTGCAGAAGCATTTTATGGAATTCCGGCTGTGTTGATTGCAGAGTGTAAAAGTCGGATTGATAAGGGACGGATGACGGATGTTCTTGATGAATTTGATCATGTACTTGGCAGGAGCATGGATACTTATTCAGATGAAGTGGATGAGATACAGGCAAATCAGATGATTGAGGCAGCAATCGATAAGTATTATTAGAATGAAAGGAAGAACAAAGATTCGATGTGCGAGGGCAGACTTTGGGACTCGTAAAATGCTAAGCTATAGCCATCATAAAAAAAAAGAAACAAGCATTTAATTTACGAAAAACAGGAGGACAGGACAAAATGGAAAAATTTATTTATTGGATAAAAAGAACACTGCATCATTCAAAGCACTGCAATAGCTTATGCATGCTGTGCAAATATTATGATGAATGTAAAATCGACGGACCGGTATAATATCAGGAGGTAATACTTATGGCAATGTACGACTGGAACCACAACGGAAAAAATGACAGGCAGGACGATTATTTAGAGTATATGATTTACAAGGACTGCACTAATGATAATAATTCAAATACTAATCACAGTTCATATAACAGCGACTCATCTTTTGGCATGAATGTGTTCGTAGTAATTGCTGTAATAGCCATATTTGCATTTATTGGTAATGCTATGGAAGAGAGTACACCAAAATGCATAAAGCCGGGATGTAATAATGAACAGACCCAAAACAGCAGTTACTGCTACTTGCATAAGCCATATTCAGGCGGATATACATCATCAGGAAGCAGCCCATCAGGAAACAGTTCATCAAGCAGTAGCTCATCTTATTCGGATAAATCATATAATAGCAGCTCAGGCTCTGCAGGTTCATCATCAAATGCATATGGCGATGACAATAGCGGAAGCTATTCAGGCGGATCAACAGGTAGTTCATCATATCACAGCAGCTCGGGTTCTTATGATTCATATGATGAAGGATATGATGATATCTATATGAATGGTGACTATGATTATGACAGGTACGACAGTGATGATGACTATGCGGCTGGTGTAGATGATGCAATGGATGAGGATTATGAAGAGTGGTAAAAAAGACAGGAGGACACGACAATGAAAGAAATGTATTTTACAATAGCAGGATGCAACCATTATTACGGAAGCGACTTCATGGAAAAAGGCATGAAGGTCAAGCTTGTCAAGGAGCCGGACAATGAGTATGACAACGAAGCAATACAGGTAAAGATTAAAGGACTTGGCAAGGTAGCTACGTAGCCAACAGCCCATACACCGTGAAGGGTGAGTCAATGAGTGCAGGCAGAATGTATGACAAAATCGGTGGTAAGGCAAAAGGAAAGATTGTGTTTGTGACAGATGGCGGAGTGATTTGCAAAGTAATCAGTGATGGTAAGGACAAGCCGGTGATGATAGAGGGAGATAAAGTAAATGATGAAGATCAGTTAGGTTTTAAAATATAGTTTTTTTCAATGCTTAATGGTATAATAAACTCATGATGAACGAAAACAAAACCTTGGAATATTACAACAAAAATGCAGATAATTTTGCAAAAACAACGATAGATGTAAACTTTTACGAGACACAGAAGCATTTTCAAGAACTGTTGCCGGAGCACGGATATATATTGGATTTTGGCTGTGGTTCAGGAAGAGATACAAAATATTTTTTGGAACAGGGCTTTTATGTAGATGCCACAGATGGTTCAGAGGAAATGTGTCATATCGCAAGCAATTACACAGGAATACAAGTCAGAAGGCTGCTATTTGAAGAGCTTGACGAGAACAAAAAATATGATGGCATATGGGCCTGCTCGTCAATACTTCATCTTCCTAAGAATGAACTTAAAGCCGTGTTTATGAAAATGTTTAAAGCGTTAAAGGAAGACGGCATAATCTACACATCTTTTAAGTATGGTGATTTTGAAGGCGAGAGAAATGGCCGCTATTTCACAGATTTCACGGAAAAGACATTTGAAGAGTTTGTTGATGAAATAGATAATCTGCAACTGAAGGAAGAGTGGATTACAGGCGATGTAAGACCGGGGCGGGGAGAAGAAAAATGGCTGAACGTAATACTGCAGAAGAATTAGATGATGTATATGAAATAAAATATTCGACAGATGCAATGACCGGAGGCGCGGATAAGATACGGATTCTTTAACGGAGATAGTAAATGCACTGAAAAGTCAGTGATTTTTGCGTCAGTTGCGACTCTTGGCAGAGTGGAATATCTGAATGAAAATTACTTTGCACCGGATTATTTTACATATGTTGTGATTGATGAATTTCACCATGCTGTTAAGGAACAGTATAAGAGAATTGTTGATTATTTTAAGCCAAAATTTCTACTGGGACTCACCGCGACTCCGGAGAGAATGGACGGAAAAAATATTTATGAAATCTGCGATTACAATGTGCCATATGAGATTTCACTAAAGGAAGCAATCAACAAAGGAATGCTTGTGCCGTTTCATTATTATGGAATCTTTGATGAAACAGATTATTCAAAGCTGCATATAGTAAGAGGCAGATATGACGAAAAGGAATTAAATGAAACCTATATAGGCAACGTTCGCAGATATGAGCTGATTTACAAATATTATTGTAAATACGGCTCAAGGCAGGCGCTTGGCTTCTGCTGTTCAAGGGAGCATGCAAGGGAGATGGCAAAAGAATTTTCAAAAAGGGGAATACCATCTGTAGCAGTATTCAGTGATGCAAGCGGCGAATACACAGAGGATAGAAATGTAGCTATTAGGCAGCTTAAGCAGGGCAAAATCAGAGTGATTTTTTCAGTGGATATGTTTAATGAAGGTGTGGATATCACATCAGTTGATATGGTAATGTTCCTCAGGCCTACGGAATCTCCGATAGTTTTTCTCCAGCAGCTTGGAAGAGGACTCCGTAAATGCAGAGGAAAAGAGTTTCTGACTGTGCTTGATTTTATCGGCAATTATGAGAAGGCGGGCAGAGTGCGTTTTATTCTGTCAGACAGGAGTAATCAGCATGCAGGTGTGTATAATCCGTCAGATACATCAGCTTTTCCGGATGATTGTCTGGTAGATTTTGATATGAAGCTGATTGATCTTTTTGCGGAAATGGACAGAAAACATTTAAAGCTTAAAGACCAGATAATTAATGAATATTTCAGGGTGAAGGAACTTCTCGGAAGGCGCCCGGACAGAATGGATTTGTTCACATATATGGATGATGGAATTTATGAAATAGCCATTGCTCATTCAAAGGATAATCCATTTAAGAAATATCTCGAATTTCTTAAAGAACTGGAAGAGCTTAATCAGGATGAAGAGGTTTTTTACAAAGGAATAGGAAGAGAATTTATCAGTCTGCTTGAAAATACAAGCATGTCAAAGGTGTATAAAATGCCGGTGCTTATGGCTTTTTATAATCATGGAAATGTCTTGATGGAGGTGTCGGAAGAGCAGCTGCTTTCAAGTTGGAAGGAGTTCTTTTCAACCGGAACCAACTGGAAAGATCTCGATAAAAATATGACTATTCAAAAATACAATTCCATATCGGATAAGGAACATTTAAAGAAGATTCTATCGATGCCGGTGCATTTCCTTTTGGAGTCGGGAAAGGGATTTTTTGTGAAGAAAGATGGTGCGGAAATCGGGCTTAGAGAAGAGCTGAGACCGTTAATTGATAATCCGGTAATGGTTTGTCAGATGAAGGATGTGATTGATTATAGGGCTATGGACTATTATCAGAGGAGATATAGCAGTCACAGGAAGATGGAGAAGTATAACCATTCGGTTCAGGGTAGGAAGTTGAGACAAGTGCTGTAATCCATGGAATTATTTATGTTTAAACATTTAGGGAGTGTGTGATTATGAGAAATAATAGAAATTCTATCGTAGAAAACGTAATTTTGTTTCTGGTAGCTATTGGTGTATTTGCTATCATAGGTGGATTCGCAGGATGGTGGTCTGATTCTGATGATGAAGAGTATTATGATTATGACTATTCACCATCAAGTTCATACTCGTCACATAGCAGTTCATCGTATAATTCAAGCGGCAGCTCAGGAAGCAGCAGTTATACACCAAAGAGCTATTCTTCCGGAAAATATAATAGTAGTAGTTTATCAGAAAGCAGTACAAATTCTTCGGGCAGCAGTACGGACAGCTATAGCAATTCCGGTAGCAGCTCTACATATTCAGGAAGTTCTTCAAGCAGCAGCTCCGGTTCAAAGAAATATTATCATGATTCATATGATGATGGTTATGATGATGTCTATATGGATGGAGACTATGATGATGACAGATACGACAGCGATGATGATTATGCTGCCGGTGTAGATGATGCTATTGATGACGATGATGAGGACTGGTAAAATAGTTGGAGGTGTACTGATATGCCATAGGATGGATACGGTGTAGATGAAAGCTTTCCACATGATGGAAAACAGAGAAGATGCGGCTGTGGCGAGGGCTACAGTTGGGATGATAATGATGGCAAAGTCAAAAGAAGGTGGGCAGAGTGGGACTATTTAAGAAAAAGACAGTTACAAAGGCATATGATAAAGAAAATAAGAAACCGGTAATCAAAGCGAGCATATGTAATGGTGAGCAGGTTGCAGGCTTTAAGAACATTCATACAGGTAAGATAGAAGAAGTTATGCTGATAAAGAACCAGGCAGACCTTGATGCATTCAAGAAAATGTATGGAATAGATGGAGAGATAGAGAAGGAATATTAAACGAGGTATTTGAAGTTATGTTATCTTTTACTTCTGCAAGCATATAAAGATTATATTTATATTTACTTTTACACTTAAATACAATAAAATTTAAGCACAAAAGTAAATATCAAGAATAAGGAGGCCAACTATGTCAACATCAGATATTTTGGAATCGCTAATTGAAAAAGACAATGGATATTTGATTACATCGAAGGCCATTGAATCAGGTGTATCAAAGCCATCTGTCTCAAAATACGTCAGAGAGCATGACATGGAAAAAGTGGCACATGGCATTTATATTTTAGATGATGTGTGGCCAGATGAGTTGTTTGTACTCCAGCAACGAAATAAGAATATTATTTATTCGGGCGAGACCGCCCTTTATTTGCATGGTCTTATCGACAGAGAATACAGTCATATTTGTTTCACTGTTCCTACCGGATATAATGCTACACATATCAAAAAGAAAAACAAAGAAGTTCATTATGCAAACCCAGAGATTCTTGATATGGGGACCTGTGAAATCCCGTCAAGCAGCGGTAATTTGGTTAAAGTATATGACAAGGAAAGATGTATTTGTGATTTGATTAAAGATCGAAAGAAATATGAAATTCAGTTATATCAGACAGCAATCAAGGAATATATGTCCTCGAAGGAAAAGAATCTATCAAGATTGATTGAGTATGCGGTTAAACTTGGAGTAAGGGATGAAGTGATGATGTATGTGGAGGTAATGGTATGATTCATACAGCGAAACAACTTAAAGACAAAAAATTAAGAAGAAAGGTATAACAGGAAGTAAATAATGGTAAAGAAGATAATGCGTGATCCACTGTTTCTTGCACAGAAATCAGTGGATGCTACAGAAGATGATAAACAGGTGGTTACGGATTTACTTGACACATTGAGAGCAAATCTTGACCATTGTGTTGGAATGGCAGCTAACATGATTGGCGTGAAAAAGAATATCATAGTGGTTGCGGCCGGACCATTCCAGTTTGCCATGATTAATCCGGTGATTACCGGAAAATCAGGAGCTTTTCAGACGGAGGAAGGTTGTCTTTCGCTGGATGGTGTGAGACCATGCACAAGATATAAAGAGATTGAAGTGGATTATCTCGACCAGAATTTCAAAAAGAAACATGGCAAATACACAGGCTGGACAGCACAGATAATTCAGCATGAGGTGGACCATTGTAATGGGGTGGTCATATGAAGCTAAAGAACATATTAATAGTAGTGGACAATATCGAAGAGTCAATCCACTTCTATAATGAACTGTTTGGCCTTAATGTGATTTCGAGACAGGAAGGTAATGTAATAATGTCGGAGGGCTGGTATTGCAGGATGCCGGAATATGGAAGGAAAGCATGCAGATACAGACTATTCCATATAACAATATGATGGAACTGTATTTTGAAGATAATGATATCGAAGGTGTGGTTAAAAAGCTGGAGTCAGGGAGGTATGAGGTCAGATATGCCACAGCACTGACAGAACTCGACGGAGGACAGAAGCTTGTAAGATTTTATGATCCGTCCGGAAACCTTATTGAGGTGCGCACACCATGGGATAAATTTGTGAATAGAGAGTGATTAGGTGTTCAGGTATATGGATAAATAATCTCGTTTATTTGAAGAGGCTGGAAAAAATGCAAATATTAGTAGACGAAGCTCACATAAGAATCATATCAAAGAACCGAAAAAGCGCACAGAGGAAGATGATGAGAGGTTTGCACAGTCGTTTGAGAAAATGATACTGATGGCAAAATCAAAGGAAGAACTAAGGAACACAGAACGGTAATAATAATTGTAATTTGCCCATCAATCCGCTATACTATAACTAAGTATACGATTGATATGCTTTTTGCAGGAAGAGATGCAGGGTTGTAGGAGAAAAAATAAATGATTAAAAATATAGTATTTGACATAGGAAACGTGCTTGTCAGGTTCCAGCCGGACGAGGCAATGCGTGAGATTGGCATTGAAGAAAATAAAATAGCAGCTTTAGCCCATGCAACATATGAAAACCCTATCTGGGTTGAGCTGGACCGTGGTGTAATTCCTGAGAACGAGATAATTGATGAGATGGTTAAGGTGGCTCCACAGTATGAGGCGGATATCAGGAGATTTTTCAAAGAGGGAAAGGCTTTTGTTGTAAAGGCATTTGACTATGCAGCAGACTGGATTAAGGAGTTAAAGAGCAGAGGCTATAAAGTGTATTTGTTATCGAATTATCCAAAGGACTTCTTTGAGCTTCATACGCACAGTGAACTTAGTTTTGTGTCACTTGTTGACGGCAAAGTCGTTTCAGCTATGGTTGGGATGATAAAGCCTGATGCCGGTATCTATCAGTGCCTGTTTGATAAATACAATCTGAATCCGAAAGAATGTGTGTTCATAGATGACAGACCGGAGAATATCGAAGGTGGCAGAAAGCTTGGTATGGAGGGGATTGTGTTTACAGACTATGAGACCGGAAAGAAAAAGCTGGAGCAGATGCTGATGGCAAAATCAAAGGAAGACTAATAAAGGATTGGAGCATTACAGATGAAGACAGCAATAGTATATGCATCAGTGCATCATGGAAACACAAAAAAGATAATTGACGAGATAGCAAAGACAAACGATGTCGAGCTGATAGATGCGACACAGACGGTAGAGAAAGACCTGTCGGAATATGATTTAATCGGTTTTGCATCAGGAGTATATGGTGGAAAGTTTCATCAGTCGGTGCTTAAGTTTGCATCAGTCAATCTCACAGACAATAAAAATGTATTTCTTATCTGCACATATGGCGGCAGACCTGTCTTTAAGTCAATTGAGCAGGTGATAGCATACAAACATGACAACATTGTTGGAAGGTTTCATGCAAGGGATTTGATACGTTCGGACCGTTCAAGCTGATTGGCGGGGTATCAAAGGGCATCCGGATGAGAAAGACCTTGCTGCAGCAGTGGAGTTTTACAACGGACTAACAGAACAGCCAGTGTTTCTGAAATAGAGAAACACTGGCTGTTTTTATAATAGTATTAAATATTACATCAATTCTTCATCTTACCAGTAAACTAACTGTATAATAATAGTATCATTAATGATATAATAGAGATATTAAAATCGGGATTTGGTGATTGGATAAATTTATTTTTTCGTTGTAAAAACCTTTATTTTAGGGCTTTGCTACGGAAAGTAGCAGAAAAATAGTGAAATGACAGCTAATGTTTCTTGTTTGGTAAAGGTTAATTTACTAATCTGTGAAGGAAGTAAAATAAACCGAAAACGGAGGTAGAAAAATGACTTTAGAAGAGCAAATTAAACATTACAGAAAACAGGCTGGACTTTCACAGGAGAAGATGGCTGAGAAAATCGGTGTATCAAGACAAGCCATTACAAAGTGGGAAAATGGAACAGGAACACCGGATATTGCAAATCTGATGGCAATAGCAGATCTCTTCCAGATATCAGTAGATGAATTACTTTCAAATGAAAAATCAGAGAAAAAGCAGTCTAATTACATATATGAAAGTCGTACTGAATACGATATTGATGGTAAGAAGAATTTTGATATCAAGCTTGGTGGAGCATATGCTGTAGATTTAAAGGCATATCATGGAGAAAAAATTGAAGTCGCAATGTTTTCAAATGTCTATAAGAATCTTCTGGCAGATTATAAAGTAAAGATTGATGATATAAAAAACCGAATCGATATTGATCTTAACAGATTTAATGAAGCCAGTGAAGCAGATGCAAAGGAGAGTTTGGTCATTACTATTTTTATTCCGGTAAAATATATTGGAAAAATCGAATTATCAGTAATGCAGGGACACTGAATATTACTGATATAGAAAATGAACATATTGAGGTAAATGGCAAAATTAGCGAAGTTACTCTTCAGGGAAATAAAAGTGAAATTGAGATGGATTCAAATCTTGATATGCAGATCAGTGTTTTATCACATGAGGGTGCGCTTGAGATTAATCAGTTGTCAGCAACATCAAGACTTACAATTCCTGCAGATTATAGATTTAGAAGCACAAAAAAGGGAATAGCAACTCATATTTATTATGAGAGACAGGGCAAAAAGGTTGATGACTTTTCAGATGCCGAAGCAGACAATTACATTGAGTTCAATGGTATAAAGAGTGAGCTTGTGATTGTAGAGGCTGAGGTGTAGTCATGGAAAAGTATATATATATCGACCGGTCAGATTCTATATGATTACATTTGCCTGCACTTGGTTCTGGTGGCTATTTGTAATTTTACTTAATGAAGGAACGTGGCTTTATCATTATGGTATAATAGATAAAATCGCAAGTTGTTTAACGGAGAATGTATGAAGAAGAGAATAAAGCTTATTGTTTTTTCGGTGCTAATAATTGCTGCTTTATATGTGTTGTATTGTTTTAATTATATTCCACATAAAAAATATACAAATGCAGATTTCAATATAGAAGCTTACAAGAGCAATATTGATAAAGACAATGATGGTATAGATGACCAAACAGATATATTAAATAATGCAAATAATTACATAAAAACTAATCCAAAATATAAAAGCAAATATTACAACACAGGTTATCCAAATGATGAATATGGGGTTTGTACTGATGTAGTAGCTTTTGCTTTAAAAGATGCAGGATATGATTTGATGGTATTAGTAAATGAGGATATAAAAACAATAAAGAATTATATGATATAGATGCCGTTGATAAAAATATAGATTTTAGAAGAGTTAAAAACTTAAAA
>ENA-OQCP01000344-OQCP01000344.1-human-gut-metagenome-genome-assembly--contig:-NODE-344-length-20891-cov-2.119100_pt1 | contig 20891 bp, 21 predicted proteins | sample MGYA00242760_ERZ504583 | MGnify/ENA primary metagenome ERZ504583 (study PRJEB26092, sample SAMD00036308) | human gut metagenome | host: Homo sapiens | study: EMG produced TPA metagenomics assembly of...
TGTCTATTCGATTCGGATTTTCTCCTTGGAATCCTTTTACTGCTTCGACGGCCATTTGAGCATTGACGTAACTGTCCTCACCATAGCTTCCCACATACGCGGCCAGCGCGGATCGCGTCCCAGGTCCATAACAGGAGCATATGTCCAAGGGATACAACAGGCTTTTGTCTCGTAGGCAGATATTTCGCACGAACGGCGTACCAGTTCGCGGTTGAAGGTGGCCGCCATGTTAATTCCTTGTGGAAAGAGGGTACCGTCAAGGGTATAGGTTGTACCATGAATTTGGTCTACACCATAGATACAAGGGATACCAATCTCTTGTAATGACTTTTCTTGGATTTGGCGAATAGTTTCCGCCCACTTTTCTTTGGTCTGTGCCACACTGAGGGGAACATTCAGGATGGAACCTACTTTGTATTTCCCGATGACGGTATCGAGCAAGGCTTCGCTCAACTTAAAGTCATTCGGGCTGTTGAAATCGGTTATTACATCGATGGTAATTTCACACATCTGTCCTACTTTCTCTTCCAGGGTCATCTTTTTCAGAAGAGATTCCACTTTCTTTTCTATCCGGGCATCCGAAGGAATGGCCGGTTGCACTTGGGCACATACGTTTGTTGCCATACTGAGAGATAATACTGTTGCTACTAATATATTTTTCATGCTGGTTTAATTTATTTGTTTACCAATGATCTGTTCTGAATGGAATGACGGGCATACCGCGATGATTCTTTAAATTGCCGGGTTGGAAGTTATGAAAGCAATAACGCACAGCCACCGGATGTTTCACTTTATCCGAATGTACCCGGATGGTTTTCTTTTCAGGGACGAGAACGGCTACGGCCGGATAAAACACTTTATCTGCTCCGGCTATCTCGAAACCTTTTATATCTTTCCACGGACTCAGTCCTTCATCTGCATGGTGAAAAGTCAGTTCTACTGTGTCACTTTGTATACTCATGTTCCAATAAGAAGGATATTCGCAGGCTATGCTTCCATACTGATAGGTCTTGTTCAGTGCAAGATAAGCCAATCGTTTGCCCACTTCTTCTTTTTGGCAGGGATGAATTTGCGACTTTTCGTAGGCATAAACCAAATCGTTAGTACATACCATACCGCTATTGGGAATGAGAGAAGATGCTTGGAACTGTGCTTCGCGTAATAATGCTCCGCTGATTCCTTCACCATAATCATATGGAGCAATTTCTACCAAATAAAAAGGAAGTTCTCCCTTTCCCACTCTTTGCGCCAAAGCTCAGCCATGATTCGCAGACGTTCGACATATGTTTTCTCTTTACCTACGTTCGATTCTCCTTGATACCAAAGAAATCCACGAATGGTATAGCGTTGAAGGGGCTTTAGCATGCCGTTATACATAACTGTCGGTGTGTAGTAATCCCATTCTTCCCTTCTGGCTTCTTGATTTCCTTTTTAAGTCAACATCCCGAAAACCTTCCACTACCTCCACGAGGCAGCCAGCCTTCTACACGCGAGCCACCCCAAGCGCACGAGATAATGCCTACTGGTACACGAAGCACCCGGTGCAACATCCTGGCAAAGTTGAAAGCGGTTGCACTGAAATAAGGTGCGTTGAAAGGATTGCTTTCTTTCCAACTACCCGCTACATGTTCTTGGGGAGTCAATGCACCGGTCTTGGGAATGGTAGCCATACGAATAGCGTTCCATTCGCCAGAGGTGGCTATCGTTTCGTTAGCATGCTCTATCGGACAATTCCAGAAACCGTTCAGCGGCATTTCCATATTCGATTGTCCAGAGCAGAACCAAACTTCACCAATTAGTATGTTTTGGATGCGAGTTATTTCTCCATCTGAAAACTCGATGCTGTGCGGAGTGAAATCGGCGGCAGGAGTCTGTATGCTCACCTGCCATTTTCCCTCGGCATCGGAGCGGGCGGTTATCGTCCGATTGTTCCATGAAGGCGTTACGCTGACCGTAGTGTTCGGGGTTGCCTTGCCCCACAGGTTTACTTCTGTCTGTTGTTGCAATACCGCATGGTCGCTCAGAATTTCGGGCAACACCACTTTGGCCGACAAGCGTCCCCCGACGAGGGACAGCAAACAAAGCGCTATGATTATTCTTTTCATATTCTTTCGATGTTTAAAATCGTTCTCAAAAATAACGAACGATCGGCGGTTTTCAAACAAATCTTTCTATTATTTCCATACACATGCGTCCGTTGTGATAAGGACATTTCCAGAATCCCGCTTTGTCTTCATTGCGGTTCACGCTGCCGTCGGCCCGGAGGCTCCAGTACCATTCGCCATTCTCACGGTCTATCAAGTGGCGTTGACGAACTCCCAACACTGCACGGCACGAGACAAAGACAACCTGTCGTCAAAATGCTGGTATAAATTGATATAGCCACAATGGCCTCTGCCTGCACCCACCAATGGCGGTCGGCGTCTATCGAAGCCGTGTCCACATGCTGCTCGTATAGCATGCCTGCACCGGTCAGGGAACCTTCGGTTGCCGCTTCGGCAATGTCAACGACGCGAGGCTCTACTTCGTCCAACAGTGCTTTGTCACCCAGCACCAGGGCGGCTTCGTGAAGAAGCCAGGACGCTTCAATGTCGTGTCCGTAGGAGATGATGCGGTATGGGCTCTCCCAGTCGTCATTGAAGAAGAGTTGCAGATGCGATGTCTCCGTGTCCAGTATGCGGTCGATGAACAAGCGGACGAGGTTGTGCAGCTGACGCTTCAGGTAATCGTCCTTCCATACCCTGAACAGATTGGTGTACGGCTCCAGGATGTGCAGATGGGTATTCATGGTCTTTCGCTCGTTGGCATCCTTGTCGCTGAGGCGCATGTCGGCCATTTCTTCCCATTCGCGGGTCAGCGCTTCGCAATATCCGTTTTTCTTTCGGTCGAAGCTGTGCGCCTCGATGTCGTGAAACAGACGGATGGCATATTCCAATGCTTCGCTGTCGCCCGTGGCACGATGGTATTCGCTGAGCCCGTAGATGGCAAACCCGATGGCATAGATTTGCTTCTTGGTGTCTAGCGGACGGCCTTCGGCACTGATGCTCCAATAGATTCCTCCAAACTCCTTGTCGTAGAACCGGTCGATGATTTCGCGTTTGCACGGGTGGCGGTTTCCAGGTATTCTGGCTTGTGCAACAGACGATAGCCGAAGAGAAAGTCCAAAGAATACGTGCGTTCAGGATGGCTCCTTTCTCGGCTTCGGGCATCAATACCTCCTGTCCATTGATGCGACCATAGAATCCGCCATGTTGTACGTCTGTCATTTTATCCATCCAATAGGGAAGGATGTTGGTGGTAAGTATTTCCTCCACCTCTTTCTTGAGTTGAAATATCGTTGTTTCCATTCTCTTTTTCATAATCAAATATTAATTTCTTCTTCGTTCTTCCAGCTCTTCCGTGATTTCCTTCATTTTCTTCTCGGACAGCGGATAGAGACTGATGAACGTGACACTCAGCACGGTTCCCACGGCAGGCAGGAAACTCAGAAACATTTTAATGCCTTGAATGGCCTGCTCGTTTTGCACGGCATTGGCCCGGAAACCGAAATAGGCAAGCAACCAGCCTGTAACGGCACTCCCGATGGCCCAACCGAACTTCTGGCTCATGGACGATGACGAAAAGATAAGACCCGTGGCGCGGTTGCCTGTCTTCAGTTCCGAGTAGTCCGCACAATCGGCATACATGCTCCAAAGCAACGGGAAAATGCTGCCTGCACAGATGCTGATAAGTACCTGGAAGGTGAATATCAATGCGATGTCGTCGCGGTCGAACCAGTAGAACACGATGCTGAGCAGCGTGGCCCATATCATGGCCCACATATAGGTCTTCTTCTTTCCGATGCGGTTGCTCACGGGAGCGGCAAGCATCACGCCGATGATATTGGCGGCTTGCCCGACGGCCAGATAAAGCCCGCTCAGCACAAAGGACAGTCCGAACAGGGAAACCGTTTCATGGTTCTCTTCGACGATGAAATATTTGAAATAGTACACCGTGGCACCGTCGCGGATGGAGTTGAACACCAGGGCGGCAATGCCCGCGCCCAGCAATATCCACCAAGGGCGGTTGTGAAACAAATCCCTTAAGTCTTCTTTTAACGGGTTTTGCACCTCCTTTATCGGTTTCACCCGTTCGCGGGTCAGGGCGAAACAGCCATAAAACAAAGCGGCGCACGCCACGGCTATCACCACCACCGCCATCATCCAGCCGTATTGTTCGCTATGCCCCCGGCTGAACGCATTCACCATGGGCATGAAGAGCAACAGGGCGATGAAGCTGCCCAGGTAGGCGAACAGCATGCGATAGACGGCCAGCAGGTTGCGGTCGTGCGGCTCGGCACTGATGACTCCCAGCAGGGAGGCATAGGGCACATTGATGGCAGAATAGACCATCATCATCAGTGAGTAAGTGGCATAGGCATAGATGATTTTGGCGGTCAGGCTCCATTGCGGAGTGGTAAACGTAAGGATGCCGATGAGCGCGAACGGCACGGCAAGAAACAGCAGGTAGGGACGAAACTTGCCCCAGCGCGAATGGGTGCGGTCTGCCAGGATGCCGACTACGGGATCGAAGGCGGAATCCCATACTCGGGTGACCAGGAACATGGTGCCTACCGCGGCGGCAGGCATTCCGAACACGTCGGTATAAAATATCATGAGATAGGAACCGAAGAGCTTCCAGAACATGGACGAGGCCATGTCTCCCAGTCCGTAACCTATCTTTTCTTTGAGCATTATCATGGTGATTCGATTTTTATGGATGATTATCGGTGTCGATAGTGCTTCTTCCGAAGAAAAAGTGTCATCGACTGAGTAAACAGTGCTTCTTCCGAAGAAAAAGCTCTATCGACTGAGTAAACAGTGCTTCTTCCGAAGAAAAAGCTCTATCGACTGAGTAAACAGTGCTTATTCTGAAGAAAAAGTGCTGTCGATTGGTGTCAACAGTGCTTTTTCCAAAGAAAAAGCACTATCGACGATTGTCAGCGGTGCTTGTCGGGCGTTTGTTATTCCCGCATCAGCCGAAGGTTCTTTTCTATCTGTTTTTTCAAGGTCTCTACCGAAGCCGATGAACAGAATCCGTCTTGGGGCGTGTTCATGCAATAGTCCACCAGCCGATCGACGGTAGAAGTCGCCACATGCATTCGGGTATCGCTGGAAGCATAATAGATGAACACTTTTCCATCCTCGTCTGCAATCCATCCGTTGGTGAACAGCACATTGGATACATCGCCCACGCGTTCCTCGCCTTCGGGTACCATGAAAGCGCCTGCGGGCGAGGCTATCACACGGGTGGGGTCGTCCAAAGCGGTCATGTACATATACAACACATAGCGCAAACCTGCGGCGCAACTGCGCACGCCGTGCGCCAGATGCAGCCAGCCTTGGGGAGTCTTGATGGGATGGGGACCTTCGCCGTTCTTCACTTCCTTGATGGTGTGGTAATAGCGTTGGTCGATGATGGTTTCCTCGGTTACTTCCGCTTGGGTCATGTCGTCCACCAACGCCCAGCCGATTCCGCCTCCGCTTCCCGCATCGATGAATCCGTCTTGCGGGCGGGTATATAGTGCGTACTTGCCGTTCACAAATTCGGGATGCAGCACCACGTTGCGCTGTTGGCTGCGCGTCTTCAGGTCGGGCAGGCGCTCCCAATTCTTCAAGTCCTTGGTACGGGCGATGGCGGCGGTGGCGGTAGCCGATGACAAGTCGCCTGCCGGAGCGGACGGATCGTGGCGTTCGGCACAGAAAATGCCGTATATCCAGCCGTCTTCGTGCGCCGTGAGACGCATATCGTAAATGTTGGTGGCAGGAATCACATCTTCGGGCATCGTGACGGGATAGTCCCAGAAGCGGAAGTTGTCAATACCGTTGGGGCTTTCGGCCACGGCGAAGAAAGACTTGCGGTCGGCTCCTTCCACGCGTACCACCAACACATACTTTCCGTTCCACTTGATGGCGCCCGAATTCAGGGTAGCATTCATTCCGATGCGTTCCATCAGGTAGGGGTTGGTCTTCTCGTCCAAATCATAACGCCAAAACACGGGCGTGTGTGCGGCGGTCAGTATCGGATGCTTATAACGGGTGATAATGCCGTTTTCTTTTTCCTGCGGTTCATTACGACGTGAGAGCAACACTTCGTGCTCATCGAACAATTGTTTTACTTTATCTTCAAAATTCATATCTTCTCGTTTATTTAAAGGGTTGTTATTTCTTTGTTTTCATATCACGGACGAACAGCGTGCGCGGGTCGCATGGAACTTCACGAAGTCATTGGCCGAAGCTTGTCCGGGGTAAGGGGCATAGTAATGGTTGGGGCGTTCGCGTGCGTTGCGCCACACCAATACGTAGCTTATGGGATACTTGCTAATGACCGGCATCAGCGTTTCCGTCCACCAGGTAGAGTCGGGCACGGCTTCGTATCCCGTTTCGGTAACGGCGGTCGGCTTATCGTGCGATTGTCCTACTTCCGTCAGTATGGTCAGCGCCTTTTCCATATTGTTCAGATATTCCCGGCGGTCGACTGGTACGTGTCGAAACCTATCAGGTCGATGATGTCGTCTCCGGGATAGCGTTCCAGATATTCGGCGGTATTGTTCGGTTCCGTGCCCGGCGAATAGGCATAAAGCAAATGCTTCACACCTTTCTGCTGCATGAATTCATAAGTCATGCGCCACAAGGCTTTGTATTCGGTGGCGCTGCACAGGGCCTGTCCCCACCAGAACCAGCTTCCCGTATGTTCGTGCCACGGGCGGAACAGAACGGGCACTTTCCGTCCGTCGCTTGTGGTGAGCGAGTTCATGAAATCGGCTATTGTGCCCATCCAGCCCATGAACTTATCATGTTGCGCTCCTCCCGGCAGCACCGAGGCCACAACGGTAGAGTCGCTTACATCCCAAGCGTCTTTCCCTGTAACAGGATTGTCCGTATGCCAGCTGAGCGACACCATGCCGCCGCGTTCATACTGCGCGATGATTTCGCGGCGAAGGCGTTCTATGGGAACATTGTCCAGGTTCTTGTCGCCGCCCAGTTCAATGCGTCCCAAGTCAAAGGACATCATGGCGGGGTAATCTCCGCATACGCTTTTCACATCGCTGCGGTTCTCGTCTCCGTCCCAGCCGATGCCATATACAGGATCGTCGTGATGACCAAACAGGAAATGGTTCTGCCGAGAGACTTCTTTCAGTTCCGTAAGCATCTGCTCAGCTTCGGGAGTACGCCCCGAGGACGTGTGTGGGCTAGTGCAGGCAAGCATTCCGCCTGCCAGCACCACGATTGTTATCATCATTCTTATATCTTTTATCATGGCTTATTGTTTTTTCTCGATTCGGATATTGGCAAAACTATGATCTGTGTTCCAGTCCGAGTTGGGCTGCATAATCCAGAAGAGATTGTTCCATCCGGCGTTGATTCCATTGGTAGCCACTTCCGACAGCTCCAACCGAACGGTACACCAGTTGCCATAAGTATTAAAACTTCCGTTGGCAGAGGGATTCCAGGCATATTGCCCTCCGTTCAGCTGAATGAGATAACCGACAGAAGCGGAATCGTAGAACGGATTGCCGTTGGCGGAGTTTACTTCGAACTTGAACCAATAGTCCGAAGGATTGGCGGCGCTTCGGCCGGGATGTCACATCCTCCGCACAACAGGCTGTTCCAACTCCATGCGGCATACGATCTTTGACGCGGAAATAAGAACCGTTCAAAGGAGCGGGTTCGTTGGAACCGTTTCCGGTAGTAATCAGTTCGGTTCCCGCCCAGAAGCCGTAGACGTCGGGAGTGTCCAGGTTCCAAAGAATACCGGTTGTATTGCGATAAGGAACACTGACTGTCTTTGTTCCGCTTGCACTTTCCCAAGAGAAAACAATCGTAGAGTTATCCGAAGTATTTTCGGGTATGACAATGGACATATATTGTTCGGTCAATGAATCTACTTCCAAGGCCACTCCGTTCATCGTGATGGTGGAGGATTCCTCACCGCCCCCGAATCCATAGAGGTCGAAATAAGCACCGTTTACTTTGATGGAACTGCCCGGCAGGGCAAACTCATTATACAATCCCGAGATACTGACTTCGGGAATCTGGACCGTAAAGTCCACCGAGGTGTTTCCCAATTCCGTTTCATAGTAAAGCTTGTTGTTCACTTCACCGGGGATGGTGCGGGGTATCGGAAAATAGACGGCATGGGTGGTGGCATAGACTTCGCTCAGCGCCACCTCTACATCATTCAGCATCACCTTCTTTGCGTGGCTAGATTCTCGCCGGTCAGTTTAATCATGTCTTCAAAGGCTGCTCCGGTGAGTGGAGCAGTCATTTCCGTATCGTCGGCACGATAAATGGCGGAGATGGATGGAACACCGTTTGAAGTCATTCCGTCATCGTATCCATCATTATAAGTCACTATATCCTGGCAAGAAACCAGCATTGCTGTGGCAGCGGCAAACATCAGCCCGCAGACAGCTATATTCAGTCTTTTCATATTCTGTTTGTTTTTTGATTGTACGACAATTCTTTTTCTATGTGCTTAGCTCCAACCGGGTTGTTGCTGTCAATGGCATCGTTGGTCGAAATCTCGGCCGACGGGATGGGGAAAAGCAAGTGCTTGGTTTCACGGTGTTTGTTTACCGATGCTTCATCGTAGTTGGTTTTCGTACCGTCTTCGTTGGTTCCGCCAATGGAGTTCATGACATCCAGATACAGTCCCCAGCGAATCAAGTCCCAGCGGCGGTCGCCTTCCAATGCCAGTTCCTTGGCACGTTCTTCAAAGATAGCCGAACGTAAAGCGACTTTCGAATCAATGGCACCATTGCCCGAAGTGACAGCCGGATTGGCATTTGAACGGGCGCGGATGGCATTCAGGGCTTTGATGGCTTCGCTATCGACACCGCTGCCCAACTCGCACATAGCTTCGGCATAAATCAGCACGATATCGGCATAGCGCAGGAACGGCCAGTAGGCATCCGAACGCTCTACGGTAGGGTCGGTTACATCGGAATACTTGGTGCTGTAAGCCAATGTGGAGCTGCTTACATTGAAGGTGTATTGCACACCGTCGTTGTAGGGAGCCACAGGGTCTGCCACCTTGTTTCCGTTTTCATCATAACCGGTTGCCATGAGTTTGTATTCAGGCGTATTGGATAATAGAAACCGTAATTGTCGCTGGCTTGATAGGAATAGCGGAAACGGTGTTTCACACCTTTGGTGATACGATAATCCTTGCTGTCGAACAGTGTGTACCAATGATAACGGTTGCCGATCCATTGGCCTTGCTGAATCAGACCTTGGGCATTTTCCGTTCCACTGAACCAACGGTGAATGGTATTGCCATACTCTTCGTCGTTGTTCAAGGTTTGCAGCATGAACATGTGCTCTGTCTTGTTATAGTTGCTGCGTTTCCACAGTTCATCATAAGGAAGCAAGTCATAGCTGCCGTACTTTCCGTCCATCACGTCCTTGGCATATTGTGCGGCTTTGGTGTAACAGTCTTTGGTGTCGAAACTTTCATATCCGGCGACTTGTGTCTTTTTGAAAGTCTTGCTCGTGGGGAGAACCAGCACTTTCTCACCGTTGTTGAACTCATAGCTGGCACCGGTCTTTACTATCATTTCTTCGCCGGCGGTCATGGACCGGAAGCCATCGTGGCATACACCTTGGCCAGGAGACCGGCTGCGGCACCTGTGCTACATGCCCTTCCTGGAAATCGGCATCCGTATTCTTGTACATCACAGGAATGGCTTCTTCAAGCAAGCGGATGATTTCGGCATATACCTCTGACAATAGGACGGCGGGGCTGTTCATAAGAAGCGCCTTCGCTGATAGCCACATCGAACATCGGGATGTCGCCGTATGCCTTGGTGAGCATGAAGTAGGCAAAAGCCTTGTTGAATTTCAGTTCTCCGATGGCGTTGGCTTTGACCTTTTCATCGGCTCCTGTAATTTGGTTCACATAGTTTAAAGCTACATTGGCCCGGTTGATTAAGCTGTAGCAACCTTTCCAAACGGCATCGGCCACTTCGTCTCCCTGAAGTTTCCGGCTCCCAGGTTGCTGAACGCCCAGTCGGGGCCGCTTGTATAATCACAGTCCATTTCGAGGACACGGGGGAAGTTCTGCCAACGGAACATATCATTGGCCCATTTACTATATACACCTGTCACCCAAAGGTTCACGGCTGCATTGTCATTGCTACCTGGTCGGGACCTACGAAAGCGTACGGATCTTCGGCCAAAAAATCGTCGCAAGATGTAAAACCACCCATTAAGGCAGCAGAAAGAGCGACACTAAGAAATATATGGTTGAATTTCATTGTTCTTTTTCTTTTAAGTTATTGTTTGCATTTGATGTCTCACAATCAAAAAGTGACCTTCATTCCGATGGAATAAGTCCGGCTGCTCGGATAAGAATAGATATCCACTCCACGACGGGAAGCATCGGAACCGAAGGCGTTTACTTCGGGGTCGAACCAGCTATAGTCCGTAATGGTAAACAAGTTGGTGGCACTGGCATAAAAGTTCAAGTTCTTGATACCCTTGAAAGGATTGGCCCAGTTATAACCAATGTTCAGGTTCTTCAACTTCAGGTAAGAGCCGTCTTCCACATACCGGTCGCTGATAAGCATATTGCGTTCGTAGCTTGATACGGCTTTCGGCCATTGGGCGATTGCGGTTGTCTCAGGAGTCCAACGGGTGTCGTAAGCGGCTTGCGGAATGTTGGCTACATTGCCCATTTTCACATCCATCAAGTTACCGTTGAAAATGTCGTTGCCCTGGCTACCTTGGAAGAAGAAGCTCAATGTGAAGTTCTTCCAGGAGAAGTTGTTGGTGATGCCATATACAAAGTCCGGATTCGTGTCGCCGATGATAACACGGTCGGCATTGGTGATGGCAGGATTATCATCGAAATTGCGATACTTTATCTCGCCTATCATTTTCTGTCCTTTGGCGCGAACGGCGGGATCGGGGTCGGCCATCACTTCAGCCAGATTGTCATAAAAGCCGTCTTCTACATAGCCGAATATGGTACCGATGGGGCAACCGTTGCGTTGTAAGAACACCTCGTCGGCCTTATACCACAAGCGGGTAGCGAACTGGTCGGCTTCCAAACCGCCGATCTGGTTCTTGTTGAAAGAGATGTTGGCATCAATGTTCCACTTCAACGGTGTGTTTTGCAACAGGTAGAATTTACCTGAGATTTCCAGACCTTCATTGGTTACATAGCCACTGTTTACCATCATGTTGGCAAAACCCGTACTCAAAGGTATCTTCACTTCTTGCAACAGGTCGCGGGTTTTCTTGTGGTAATAATCCACCGTCAGATTGATGCGTCCGTTCAGGAAACCCATATCGAGACCTACATTGTATTGTGCGGTCGTTTCCCAACGCAAGTCATCGGCTACCGGGCCGCGCCAATCCACTTGGGCAAAACCGCTGTTGATGCCACCGGCAAACGGATAGTTGCAACGCTCAGCATAGGCAGGGTACGATAGCTGCCGATACCTTGATTACCCGTTTCACCATAGCTGGCACGGAACTTAAATTGCTGAAGAGGTTCAAATTCTTGATAAACTTCTCCTCGCTCATGCGCCATGCAAAGGCACCTGAAAGGAAACCGGCCCATTTGTTAGCATCGGTAAACTTACTGGAACCGTCGGTACGGTAGGAGGCGGTAAAGATATACTTGTCCAGCAAAGTGTAATTGATACGGCCGAGGAAAGAAGCCAATGCCGCATCACCACGGTCGCTTTGCAGTTTGCCGGGTTTGGTACCGAGGCTCATGTCATAGTCTTGTGTCAAGTCATTGGGAAATCCGGTGGCACTCATTGACTTACTGCCCCAATTGGTCTTTTCTGCGGTGAAACCTGCTACGGCATTGATGCCATGCACTCCGAAAGTCTTGTCAAAAGTAAACAATGATTCGGTCGTGATTCCCATGTACCAATTGTCCGACTGGCCCGCTTTACCATTGATACCGTTCTGTCCCGATCCTTCTTGGGTTTGCTGACCGAAGTAAGTACCGCGATTGTTGTTGGTATAACTGATACCTAAATTCTGACGGAATTTCAAGAACGGGAACAACTTGACTTCTGCATACGATGACGTGAATACATTGATAGCCTTCAGGTGGTCCTTTGTATCATTGATGTAAGCGTATGGATTGGATGCCAGCCAGCTCAATTCATCATTGGTTGTCTGGTCCATGTGTGTCGGATCGTAATTGGGCGGGAAAATCAATGACGAACGAATTACACCATAGTCATTGGAGTTTGTTTTGCTGAAATCGGTTTCGGTGTGGGTAAAGTTTATGTTCATTCCCATTTCCAGCCATTTGTACATTTTGCGACCGATGTTGGCACGCAGCGCATAACGGGTAAAACCGGATTCTTTGATAATACCGTCCTGATTCAGGAAGTTACCGGAGAAAGCATGCCATCCTTTTTCCGAACCGCCGCTTACACTCAAGTTGTATTCTTGCGAAAAGCCGTTCTGATAAATCAGGTCTTGCCAGTCGGCTCCTCCCACCCAAGTCTGGTTGCCGTATTCATCGGTATAATAACCCGGATTACGGTAATCTTCAGGAGAAGGCAGGTATTTGCCGTTTTCATAATCCAGTGTCCCGTCGGGCAATGAAGGATAGCTCCACATTCCGGGATAAGACAGTTGGCATAAGGCTTGCTATCGTATTGGTAGCTGTTCAGGTCTTGTTCGTTTATATAGCTGGCGTAAGTCGCAGCATCAAGCACCTTCACTTTGTTGGCTATGCGTGAAAAAGAAAAATTACTTGAAAATTCCACTTGCTCATAACCTGCCTCACCCCGTTTGGTTGTGATAATCACCACACCATTGGCACCACGTGAACCATAGATGGCTGTGGCGGAAGCATCCTTCAACACTTCAATGCTTTGAATGTCGTGTGGATTGATGAACGACAAAGGGTTTGAAGTATTATTGCTGTTCTGATTGGCATCGCTGGCTGGAGTGGAACCGGCGTCAAAAGGAACTCCGTCCACAATAAACAAAGGCTGCGAACTGGTAGAGAACGAGTTGGTTCCGCGTACCTGAATGCTTACCCCACCACCGGGAGCACCATCGGCGGCATTGATCTGTACACCAGCTACCTTACCGGCCAAGCCTTGGCTTAAATCAGTCGGATTTCCTTTCATCAGGTCATCGCTCTTGATCTGAGATACCGCACCGGATAAATCTCTCTTCTTCATCGTACCATATCCCACCACTACCACTTCATCCAATACTTCCGTGTCATCTTTGAGCGTAACCGTAAGTTGGGTTTCGTTTCCTTTTAAAGCTACCTCTTGCGATTGATATCCGATAAAACTGACGGTCAGTACGGCTTTTGCAGGCACTTCCAAGGTGAACTTACCGTCAATGTCGGTGATGGTTCCGTTGGTTGTCCCTTTCTGTATTACATTGGCACCGATTACTGCTTCACCGTTTTGATCAACCACAGTACCGGCAATCTTCTTGTTTTGTTGTACAATCTCGATGGCATCTGCTGCAACGGCGTAAGCTGCTGTACATTGCCCAATAAAAATGCGGCACAAGCACTGGTGACTAATATGCCTTTTTGAAGATTTCTTTTCATATTGTGTCTTTCTATAAAATTAAATGTTTCTTGTTTATAATCCCATTTGCGCCCACAGCCATTGGCTCCATTGTTCGTATTGCTCCTGGTACCAGTAGTGTCCGGTTTCCAGATAGGGGTGAAGTTCCTTGGGGGCGGTGATACTGTTGTAAGCGGCGTATGTGGAAGTAGGTGGGCACACATCGTCGTTGTATCCCCAACTGAACCAGCCGGGTACCGTAATCCGGCGGGCAAAGTTGACCATGTCATAGTAATCTGCCGTTTGGATTCGTTGCGGGGTAGGAGTCGGGAAATAGTAGAAATAATGCGGCCAGCCTCCGGCTACCTTCTGCAAGTGTGCCCGATGGTCGCACATGGCAGGATGAATGGCGGCATAGAACGTAACCCGTTTGTCTAATGCGGCTGTAACCATAGACAACGCACCGCCCTGGCTGGAACCGGTTACACCCAAGCTTTGCCGTTGTATTGGGGAAGAGAGGTTATGAAATCGACCGCCCGCAGGGCACCCACAAATACACGCTTGTAATAACTGTAGTTACGATTGTCATCATTTTGATACTGATAATTGTAAAGTGCCCCGTATGCCAGCTCGTCATAGACAGACTGTTGCATGGTTACCGGAATGCCATGAATACCGATTTCCAAAGTAATGGCACCTTTGGCAGCTGTTTCCACATCGCCGTAGTAGGGACGCACTCCCGCACCGGGTACACGGAGCAGTGCCGGATACTTGCCGGAAGCTTTAGGCATGCAGAGAATACCGAAGTACGCGAGCCTTGACGGATGTTTTGGAAACTGACTGATAGACATTGACCGTTTCGGTGCAGCGTGACGGTAGCAGTTCCATGGTGGAAGACAAAGGTACCTGGCGGGCTTCTTTCAAAGTGCCTTCCCAAAAGTTGTCAAAGTCGCTTGGGTTTACGGCATGTGCCCGGATGGATTCCGGAGCGTATGCGGCGGTTGCCATGCGTCGTATGTCTTGTTGCCAACGTATGCCTTCACTTTGCAACGAAGAAAACCGGGAGTGTTCATGCTGCTGCTGACAGTCAGCTTTCCATCCTTCAGTGATACTCCATCTTTCTTTTCTGTGGGATACCACTCAGGGCCTAGTTCATAGTCCACTTTCACATCGGGCAATACATTCTGCGCTTTGTACACCTGAATGGTGAAAGTACATTTCTCTTTCAGTCGGTATGTCCAGTCCGAAAGATCGGGCGAGACCACCACGCGGATTTCATTTCCGCGGATTTGTGCAAACATGGATGCGGTACACAGGTACAGCATGAAGCCGGCAATCCAAATTTTTCTGTTTCTGTTCATGGTATAAATAGTTAAAATGAATGTTGTTTCAGTTGTTGGTTGGCAGTACGGATAATGGCTATAGTGGTACTGTCGGACATAAATACCGAATTCAGGCCTTGCTGCTCTTGCGCCGGATCGCCCGTATAGTCATCTCCTCTTTGCCAATATAAGTGCTTGGGGGCAGCCAGTCCGCCCCATGCCCAGAAGTTGCATCCAGCCAGTCCGGCTGATTGCGCGGTCCTATCGGTTATCAGGCTGAATATGTATTGATAGTAGGTATCTCGTGCCTGTGTTGTAGCTGATTTGTCAAACCGGAACCCGTCCCTTGGATAACCGAATTCTTCCAAAACCAACGGTTTGCCATATTTTTGTGCTATTTCCAGATGCTCGTCTATGTATTGTTTCGATTGCAACTGCGCTGCCTCTGCCTTTTCCGACAAACTGTCTGCCGGCGCCCATCCCCAGTTGTAGGGCCAGATATGAATGTTCATATAGTCAATGTGCTTGTCGGCATGGATTCGCTCGAACAGGGCGAGGTCTTCCTCACAGCCATGTTTGCCCTCGCTACCTGTTGAGACCAGATGATTCCGGTCGAGCGACTTGATGAAACGACTAACCTCAGCCATCCAGATAGCGAAAGCCTCTTTGTTTTCTCCCGAGAACGCACGAGGTTCGTTGCCTATCTGCCATGACATGATTGTGGGGTCTTCCACATAACTTATGTTTGTATACCTATTGATTCGGGTAATGATATCCTTTACATAGTCGGCAAAAAGTGATTTTGCTTTCTTGTTGTTTGGAAATTCCTTAACATAATCCATGAATGCCGGCCATCCGTCTATGCTTGGGACAGGGGCTTTTCCTTTTCCGGCCCATTCCAGATATTGGCTATACCCGCCGCTCCATTCCCAGGAATTGTTCAGGTAGAGAACTGCCAGCATGTCTCTTTTTTTCATTTCAAAAAGAAGAAAGTCCAGCCCGGCAAGAATGGTATCGTTGTAAACACCCGGTGCTGTCTGGAGCGTAGGCTCTACTTTCGAGGTAATTCCACGGGCACCGTCGCTGCCTACCAGTATTCTTAAATTGTCTATACCTATACTCTTTAAGGAATCCAGTTCCTGAACCAAGCGTTCACGATTTCCTCCTTCACCTTCGGAAGCAAGAATGCCTCCATACCAAAAGTTGGCACCGATATATTTATAAGGTTTGCCATCACGGACAAACATTCCCTTTTCAACTTGTACAAAGGGAGATGCCTGCTGTTGCGTTTCTGTACAACACGCACCGCAGAGTACTGCGGAAAGACATAGGGTTACAAGGGTATTCTTCATGTTATTCATTAAATTTAAATTCGGTTCTTTTTGTGCTGGCAAATGTATGAGGAAAGATATAAATCGGCTTCTTCAATTGATTATCAGACTATCCGTATTGTGTATTTATCAATTTGGGAAGTGTTTTTACTCATTTGGGATAGTGTTTGCCTCTATTATCCCATTTGATTTTTATAACTTTGCAGCGTTAAACCTAATACTGATATGATGAAAAAGAACTTGCTCCTGATTTTGATGTGTTTTGTCTGTGGGCTTGTATATGCGCACGACGGATTAAACTTTAGAAATCTTGATGTGAAGTCCGGGATTTCGGATAATTATGTACGGTCTGTCCTGCGCGACCGGTATGGCTTCATGTGGTTTGCCACGCTCAACGGTCTGAACAGATACGATGGTTATCAGTTCAAGAAATACACAACGACCCAATTAGGGGCTTACAACAATGACATTGAATCTATCGCAGAAGATGCGGCAGGCAATATTTGGATAAAGGGTCCCGTCAGTTATTATATCTACGATCGGGAACAAGATAAATTGGAGAACAAGATACAGCCTATTTTAAATAAATATGGAATAACGGGAGAGGTGAGCTATCTTACTGTCGATAAGGATTACAATCTGTGGTGTACCGTGATGGATACGTTGTTCCATTATGATTTTACAAAGAATAAGTTGCATACCTTTCAACTGCCTGGAAAGGAAAAAATGCAACAGGTTGTTTGTCGGCGTTCGTGTGCTATCTGCTCTTCTCGAATGGAGAAATAGCCGCATCGATTCAAACTTTCAACAGATCCGTCCGGAAACACGAAGAACCCTCTCTTCCGGTTTGCAATATAACCTTTATATAGATACGGTGGACAGGCTTTGGTTTTACGCTTCGCATGCTTCGGGCTTGCAATGTTATGATACCAATCAAAAGCAATGGATAGATTACATCGGTGGGCAGGAATTGACAGATGCGTTGATAACTGCCGTAATGGATGACGGGGACGGCAATTTATGGATTGGAACGGATGACAAAGGAGTTATATCAGTTACAATCAAGACAAGCAATTGGTGCGGATAAACAAGAAATCAGAGAATCCTTTTTCATTGGCCGACAATCATATCAATTGTTTTTCAAAGACAATCAGAACACCATGTGGGTAGGAACGGGCAAACAGGGAGTATCTTTTGCCGCTTTGGATAAAATAGCCTTCAACACTTGTTTCTTGCCGGAACAGGAAGACGTGAAATGCTTGCAGGAAGACAAGGAAGGAAACCTGTGGATGGGGTTCGATGGAGAGGGGCTAATCCGACAGGATGCGGGCAAGGCCTCTTATACGCGCTTTAAAATGAAAAAACACTCCATCCCTTCCGATTTGATTATTTGTTCGTGTCTGGATGCCAAGGGCAGGCTTTGGTTCGGAACTTATGGAGGAGGAGCTTTTTATGAACAAGGAGGAACGTTCATTCCATTGCGTAATGCCGCTCCCGCTTCATTGAAATACATCCGACGCATAGCGGAAGATGCGAACGGAACCATTTGGTTCGGTACGTTTATGCAAGGATTGTATGCCATGGATGCCGATGGGAACTTTACCGCCTATACGATGGATTCTTCCATCCTCCAAACGAACAGTATCATGGATCTGGCTTATTCGGGAGGACGTAACCTGTATGTCGGAACCAGCAGCGGACTTTATTCTATGGATATCTATACGCGAAAGATGGTTTCCCTAACAGGGAATAAAGCTGGGACTCAGTCCTTGCCCGATTCTTATATCACCTGTCTGTTTTATGACAGTCGCGGATTGTTGTGGATTGGTACTCGTACCGGAATGACTGTTTTTGACGAGAAAAAGGATGGAATGATACACCTTTCTATAGAAGACGGGCTGTCGCACCAGTGCATTCGTGCCGTGACGGAAGACAAGTATAAGAACATTTGGGTAGCGACCGATCATGGAATAACAAATATTTGGGTGGCGGCCTCTCCGACGGGAAAGTCTTCATCCTACTTGTATTACCCCTATTTTGAAGAAGACGGTATTGGCGATATGACTTTTAACTCACATTCCATTACCTGCACCGGGCAAGGGGAAATCCTGATGGGAGGCATTGGCGGATATTTGAAAATAACTCCCCGGCCAACCAACTTCTACAATCGTTCCGGGAATCCTGTTGTATTTACCGGCTTGCTGTTGGCGAATCAGAAAATGGAAGTCGGTTCCCGTACTTCAACGGACGCATCCTGCTCCCCAAAAACATTCAGCTATTAGAGGAGATAACCATGGACTATTCCGATAGTAATTTTGCGCTGGAGGTATCGTCCATGGATTATCAGAATCGGCACAAGCAGCAATTTGCCTATCGCTTGGGAGAACAGGAGGAATGGGTGAAGCTGGAGGGAAACCGCATTCATTTCAACCGTTTGTCTTACGGGACCTTCCGATTGCAAGTAAAAGTGTATGAGCCTAACGGATACGACAATCCTGTATCTTTTTTACTTATTCACGTCCGTCCTCCGTTTTGGCTTTCGTTGCCGGCGTATGGGTGTTATGCGCTGATGGTCATTTTTCTTTTCCTTCTTATATTAAGGAATACCCAAAGAAAGCACAAACGCTTGATGGAACAACAAAAGCATGAGATGGAGATAACGCAACAGCATGAAATGGATGAGGCGAAGATGCGTTTCTTCACCAATGTCAGTCACGACCTTCGTACTCCGCTGGCTTTGATTATCACTCCGCTCGAAAAGCTGCTGGCTTCGGAGTCGGCCCGAAACCTGAAAGCAGACTTGGAGCTGATTCATCGCAATGCGGTGGCTTTACTGGACGAGGTCAATCAGTTGCTTGACTTCCGAAAACTGGATAAGCAGAAAGCCCAACTCTCTCTTTCATACGGTAACCTGTCGGATTTTGTCAAAGAGACTTGCGATTCCTTCAAGGAACTGTCTCTTAAAAACGGCATACAGTTGGAGTTGAACCTGATGGATGCCGATATCAGCATGTCCTTTGACCGAAACAAGATGCAACGCATTTTGCTCAACCTTCTGTCCAATGCCGTCAAGTACAATCGGGAAGATGGAAGCGTGGTGGTTACGGTCGATAAAATACGTGTGTCGGAAAAAGAACATGTACGCATACAAGTGGCCGATACAGGCATTGGCATCAAGGACGAGAACAAGGAAAAAGTGTTCGACCGTTTCTTTCAGGAACAGCACGCCGCCACAACGTATGTAGGCAGCGGCATCGGATTGCATATCGTTAAAGAATACGTGACCTTGCACCAAGGTACCATCCGGATAACCGATAATCGGCCGCAAGGAAGCATCTTTGTCATTACCTTGCCTGTCGTGGGCGAGACGAATGAGGAAAGGCAGCTTTGCCACGGCTCTCAAGAGGAAGGCATATCGGTTCTTGTGGTGGAGGACAACGACGATTTCCGCCGTTTCCTAGTGGGATGCCTGAAAGAACACTATCAGGTGTTCGAGGCTTCCAACGGCAAGGAAGCACTTGAGATCCTGTCGCAGCAGTCTGTACAAATGGTAATCAGCGACGTGATGATGCCTGTCATGGACGGGCTGGAATTATGCCATGCCGTCAAGACGGACATCCGGTTCTCGCACATCCCCGTCATCCTGCTGACCGCCCGCACCGCCGAAGAACATGTGTTGGGCGGATTGCGCGAAGGAGCCGACGACTACATCACCAAGCCTTTCAACCTCGACATCCTATTGTTGCGGATTCAGAAGTTGCTGCAATGGACACAGAGCAACCATGAAAAGTTCGGTAAGATGGAGGTATCTCCATCCGAAATAACGATTAGCAGTCTGGATGAACAATTAATAGAGAAGGCTATCCGCATTGTGGAAGAAAATATGGATAACTCAGAGTTTTCCGTTGAGGAGCTCAGCGCGCAGATAGGTATTAGCCGGAGTGGTCTATATAAGAAGTTGATGTCTATTACGGGGAAGTCTCCTTTGGAGTTTATGAGAATCTTACGTCTTAAACGCGGAAAACAATTATTGGAGAAGAGTCAACTCAGTATCTCTCAAATAGCTTATCAGGTGGGGCTGTCCCCCAAGCAGTTTGCCAAGTACTTTAAGGAAGAATATGGATGTCTGCCATCAGAATATAATTAGTGTTTACCGAATAAATAATAATAATTGGATACTATTTCTTTATGAGAAACGTATACAAACTGCTAGTGCCAAGGAGAAATGATAATGTCAAAACTTCATTTAAATAACAGACATCTATCAATGCTGAAGTACAAAAAAATGTCGTTTTGAAAGATTAAAACTAAAGGACATTGTAGCAAAATAGGCGAATATAGCCAGTTGATTATCAATGAAATTTTCAAAGTTTAGATAAGAACTAAGCAATCAAACACATTACAATGCTGGATGGGAATGTGCTACTTTGTCAAGAACATGATAAAGATAGAATCTCTTCAGAAATCTTAGCCTTGCTCTAATCGAATTTGAGCAGGTTATCTTCACCGTCATCATAAGAGATTATGTGATTGCATCTCTGCTTGGTTATCATTTAATACCTTTCATTTCTATAAGGTAAACCTACACAGATATTGGATTCACCTTCATCGTTTCCAGATTCAGAAACAGCCCGTAATGTTCCAGCATTCCGTTGCGAAACATCTTCCATAAAATATTGCACCCGAGTT
>ENA-OQCP01000345-OQCP01000345.1-human-gut-metagenome-genome-assembly--contig:-NODE-345-length-20842-cov-2.425151_pt1 | contig 20842 bp, 32 predicted proteins | sample MGYA00242760_ERZ504583 | MGnify/ENA primary metagenome ERZ504583 (study PRJEB26092, sample SAMD00036308) | human gut metagenome | host: Homo sapiens | study: EMG produced TPA metagenomics assembly of...
GTTGCCACTTCGATCGTCTGTGCAGCCTTCAGAGATGCATCATAGCCCAGTTTGGTTGCCAGAACAAGGCCCAGAGAAGGTCCGATGCCCTGTGCAGCTTACGGAAGAAGGAGTGCAGTGCATAGGTAGTGCCTTCTTCTCGCACGCCAAATTTCCACTCGTTGTAATCGATCGCATCCGCCATCAGAGACCAGCTCAGGCAGCTTCCGACACCGCCGCCCAGCATTGCAATGATCTGACACAGGACATAAAGGCTGAGGCCCCGGCCGTCCGGTGTGATGGGCAGAACCAGCATCAGGACGTAGGCCAGCGCACAGACTACTGAACCAAAGGTCACGGCTTCCTTCTTGCCAAAGCGCTTGACGATACGGCTCACAAAAGGACTGAAAATGAAAACGCCAAAGTAGGAGATCATACCCACAAGGCCGGAGATCTTTGCATTCTTGAAATAAGCCTGGAACAGGATCTGCCCTGCAGTAGAGGCACCATACATACCAATAAACGTTGCGATAGGTGCCAGCGTTGCGCCCACAGCCGGGCGGTTATGGATAAAGTTGTTGAACGCCTTCATGACGTTGAACTTAGGTGCATCCTCTTTCAGAGTGATCGTGGTGTCCACACGCACCTTTGTGTTCGTGACCATAAAGCGGAAGCAGACCAGACCGATCAAACCCATGATCAGAGCGATGACAAACATCTGCTCACCGCGCAGGTTGTTCTGGTTATCATAAATGATCACCGGAATCAGCATACCGGTCAGAAGCCCACCGCCCATAGAACCAATGGAGCGGAAAGTCGACAGCTGTGCACGCTGGATCGGGTCATCCGAGATCAGAGACAGCATCGAGCCATACGGCACATTTGCAACGGTGTAGAAAGCATCCCAGATCATATAGCCTGCCACAAACAGAATGTTCTTGACCATACCGGGAGCCTGCGGGAACGGCAGATAGCAAAGTGCACCGGCCACGGTCAGTCCGATCGCACCGAACCAGATATAGGCAAGGAACTTGTTCCGGCGGTATTTGTGCGTATCCGCATCTACCATTGCTCCGATAATCGGATCGTTGATTGCGTCCCAGATCTGCACGATCAGCAGAAGGGATGCCATCAGGTAGTTGTCGATCCCCATAAACTGCGTCCAATAAATCGTCAGGTAACCTTTGAGCGCAAAACTCATATTGCAGCCAAAGTCACCCGCTGCGTATGCAAGTTTATCACGCAATCCAAACCCTGCAGACGCATCCACTGTTGATTTTCCCATGAAAATACTCCTTCCTCAAATTTCCGGACAATTTTGGCACACGGCCCGCAAGCTGTATGCTCATTTATAAATCCATGATACGGCATCTTCTTCCAAAATGTTAGTACATTTTTACGAAATTGCTCAAAAATTTTACGATTTGAAAGTATTTCTTGTTGTATTCTTTAATCTATGCAGCATTTTCGTAATTCTGTACAAACAATCTTTTTCTTTTTGTATACAAAATATTTTTTCTTAGCCGAATCTTTTCTTTGTTGAGAACGGCGTTGTGCGCCGAGCATAAAGCAAGGGCCTTGCACGAGGATCTGTGCAAGGGCCTTGCCTTATATTGTTTCTTATTTCGCCGCCTCAAACTCGGCTTCGATCTCCTTCGAGGGGGCGGGGGTGACCAGGCTGACCACCACGCAGACCAGCAGCGAGGTCAGGAAGGCAGGCAGCAGCTCATAGATGCCGAACACACCGCCCAGAGGGCTGACGAGGTACTTCCAGACAAAGACCATCAGGCCGCCGGCGAGCATTCCGGCCAGCGCGCCCTGCCAGTTGCAGCGCTTCCAGAAGAGCGCACAGAGCATGACCGCACCGAATGCGCCGCCGAAACCGGCCCATGCAAAGCTGACGATGCCAAAGACACTGGAATCCGGGTCACGGGCCAGCACCACGCCCACCACGCTGACGCAGATGATGGTCAGGCGGGCAGCAAACAGGCTCTGGCGTTCGGTCAGCTTCATGTGGCCGAACTCCTGCAGGATATTCTGGGAGACGCTGGACGCGGCGGCAAGCATCTGGCTGTCGGCGGTGGACATGGTGGCGGCAAGGATGCCCGCCAGGATCAGGCCCGCCAGAACGGCTGCCAGAATGCCGTGCTGTGCAATGAGGTTTGCAATGCGGACGATGACCGTCTCGCTGGAGGAGCCGCTCAGGTACTCCAGCGCGCCCGCTTTGGTCATACCAAGGCCCACCATGCCGATGATGATGGAGGCTGTCATGGCAATGACGACCCACACGCTGGCAATGCGGCGGCTGAGTACCAGCTTCTTTTCATCCTCAATGGCCATGAAGCGGAGCAGGATGTGGGGCATTCCGAAGTAGCCCAGGCCCCACGCCATGGTGGAGACGATGTCCAGCAGGCTGTACGAGGTGGCCGTGCCCTCGGCGGCGTTGTGGCTGGCCATCATGGTCAGGTAACCGGGCAGGCTCTGGGCGTTGGCCACAACGGCACCCCAGCCGCCTGCCGCGCCAATGCCGTACACCAGCACAGCCACAAGGGCCAGGCTCATCACGATGGACTGGATGAGGTCGGTGGTGGTAACGGCGCGGAAGCCGCCCGTGATGGTATAGCCCACGATGACGCAGGCCGAGACCACCATGGCCGCCATGTAATCCACGCCGAACAGGCTGTGGAACAGCTTGCCGCAGGCGGCAAAGCCCGAAGCCGTGTAGGGCACAAAGAACACGATGATGATCACCGCACCCAATGCGTTGAGCAGATTGCGCTGGTCGTGGAAGCGCAGGGACAGGAACTGCGGCACGGTGATGGCTTCCAGATTGGCCGAATACCGCCGCAGCCGCCGGGCCACGATGAGCCAGTTCAGCCAGGTGCCCAGCGCCAGGCCGATGGCGGTCCAGCCGGGCGAGGCGATGCCGGTGAGGTAGGCAAGACCCGGCATTCCCATCAGCAGCCAGCTGGACATATCGCTGGCTTCGGCGCTCATGGCCGTGACCAGCGGGCCCATTTTGCGGCCGCCGAGGTAGAAATCGGTGCTGTCGTTGTTGGACTTGCTGTATGCAAACCCAACCAACAGCATTGCCACCAGATAGATGATGATGGTGGCGATGATGCAGATGTTGGTCATATACTTTTTCCCCCTTGTCTTTCCAAATGAAAGTACACTTCGATTTTACCACAGTAAAGCATCAAAGTGCAAGTCTTTTGGCAAAACTTTGTCCTGATTCGCCAAAAGTCCACGAGTGGCGGACAAAAAGTTTTCAAACAGAAACGGGAGGTGCCGGTGGGGCATCTCCCGTTTGTTTCAATGATAGAATGTATCAAAATTGATCTGCCGGTAGAACCGCTGCTGGAGCTGGTCAAAATTCTCGCAGTCCTGGGCCAGCAGCCACATGACCTTAGTGACAACGGCCTCAATGGTCATATCGTGGGCCTCCAGGAAGCGGAAGCGATTCTTGACCCGCTTGCCCACCTCGTAAATGCCCACATCGCTGCCCTCATAAGTGACCTGCGTGGTCAGGATCAGGATCTTGTGGGTCTGGTCGTAATCGCCCAGCTCCTCGGCAAAGGCATCCATGAGCCGCTGGGGAATGCCGCCCACGCCAAAGCTTTCCACAATGACACAGTCATATTGTTGAAAGATAGCCGGGATAAGCTCCGGCCCAAGGCCGGGGGTCAGCTTGAGCAGGAACACTTTTGGGTTCAGCGCCCGGCCAAACTCCACAGGGCCGGTGGGCCAGGGCGAAGCCACATACCGTACCAGCCGGTCGCCCTGCACCAGCGCCAGCGCCGGGAAGTTGACCGACGCAAAGGCATCGTAGCTGATGGTCTTGTTCTTCTTGGCGCGGGTGCCCGCAATGACGTGCCCGCCAAACACCACCATCACACCCCGGCTGCCCGGGTCAAGGGCACAGATCACGCTGTCCCGCAGGTTCTTCTTGCATCGGTGATCTCGTTGGAAATGGGCTGCTGGGCACCCGTGAGGATGATGGGCTTGTCCGCATTCTGAATGAGGTAGGACAGCGCCGCCGCCGAGTAGGCCAGCGTATCGGTGCCGTGGCAGATGATGAAGCATCGTAAAGCGCATAGTTTTCCCTGCACGGCCTTGGCCATCATCAGCCAGTGCTCCGGGCCAAGTCGGTGCTGTCGATGCTGCACAGGTTGAGCGTTTCCGGGCAGCAGAGCTGCTGCAATTCCGCAGATGGGCCAGCAGCTCCTCGCTGGTCAGAACAGGCTTGAGCCCCTGTGCGGTGCGCACGCTGGCAATGGTGCCGCCGGTGGTGATAAAAAGCAGTCGCTGCTTGGACATAGGTTTTTCCCCTCCATGGTGTCGATTTTTGCGATATTTTCAGTATAGCACAGTTCATCGGAGATGAAAAGTGCGGGGAGTTGAGGTATAATAGTTATCATAAGATCAATCCGTCCTTTGTACAACCCCTCAGTCTCGCATCCGCTCGACAGCTCCCCTAGTAGGGGAGCCCTTGGCATTGCGTAAAGCCTTGCCTCTTTGCCAAGGCTCTCCTACTAGGAGAGGTGGCATTGCGAAGCAATGACGGAGAGGTTGGACAAAAGCAAACCTACCACAAGGAGAAACTGCCATGTCTAACATTGTGATCATCGGTTCCGGCCCCGCAGGTGTCTCGGCGGCATTGTATGCCGCGCGCGCCGGGGTGCAGACCACCGTTCTGACCAAGGGCCCCGGCGCACTGGACCGGGCCGAGCTCATCCAGAACTACTACGCTTTGCCGAACCCATCACCGGTGCCGAACTGGAACGCCGGGGCATCGAGGGTGCCAAGCCGTGGGGTGGGAGTTCGTCACCACCGAGGCCGTGGGCCTGACCTACACCGACAAGCTGACCGTGGAGACGCTGGCCGGGGATTTCCCTGCCGATGCCGTCATTCTGGCCACGGGAGCTTCCCGGGCAGCGCCCCGCATTCCGGGCCTTGCCGGGCTGGAGGGCCACGGCGTGAGCTACTGCGCACCTGCGATGCCTTTTTCTACCGCGGCAGGGATGTGGCCGTGCTGGGCAGCGGAGAGTACGCCCTGCACGAGGTACAGGCCCTGCTGCCCGTGGCTCACAGCGTCACCCTGCTCACGGGCGGGCCCCGCTGACGGCACAGTTCCCGCCGGAGGTGGCCGTGCGGACGGAAGCCGTGGAAGCCATCCTCGGCGAAGAGCGGGTCACGGCGTGCAGCTGAAAGACGGTGGGACGCTGGAAGTCTCCGGCGTGTTTGTGGCGCTGGGCGTGGCGGGCAGCACTGCCCTGGCCCGCAAGCTGGGGGCCGAGGTGAACGGCAGCCGGATCGTGGTGGATGACCACATGCAGACCTCCCTGCCCGGCCTGTACGCCGCCGGAGACTGCACCGGCGGGCTGCTGCAGGTCGCCAAGGCCGTGTACGAGGGTGCCGTGGCAGGCACCGAAGCCGCCAAAGCCCTGCGGAAATGACCCAGACAGAAAAAGGACGCTGTGCCCTGCGGCACAGCGTCCTTTTATTGCTTTGCTCAGCTCTTGCAGCCGGATTCCTCTTCGATGCCGGTGAAATCGCTGGCCTCCGCGATCTTGGTGGTATCGAACTTGCCGTTCTCATCCTTGGGGGCAACGGCAGGGCCTGCCTCCACAGGATTCACGGTCGTTTCCTCTGCCGCAGGCTTTTCCTCGGCAGGCTCCTCTGCCCGGGCAGCTTCCACCACCGGGGCTGCGGGCGCAGTCTCGGGCTCGGCAGGAGCCTTTTCAAAGGCAGGGGCCATGCGTCACCGGGAGCGGTCTCCCTGCTCGCCCTCGGCGTAGGCTTCGGCAGTCTTTTCGGCCTCGGCGGGGTCCTTTTCAGCTTCCTCGGGGAACTCCACGTTTTCGACGTGGAGCGGGTCCTTGTCGTTCAGAACTTTGTCCAGCACGACGATGGCGGCACCGGTAACAGCCACAGCGGCAACGGCACCCAGAACACGGAACAGAGTTTCATGGTGAAGTCCTCCCTGTATAAGTTAGGATTAAGAGAATGTTACGACATCGTTCTGCGGCTTTTCGGCGGGCTCCACCGAAATGGCGGTCAGCACCGGGCCCTTGCCGCGGTAGATGTTGTGGAACTTGTAATTGACCTTGGCGGTCACAGTGACCCAGGCGCGCTGCTCCAGTGCCTTGTAGCCATCATAGCTGCAGGGGAAGCCCACGAACTGGATATCCTGCACACAGCAGGTCATTGCAAAACGGCCGGGCACAAAGCTGTTTTTGCCCGCGCGGTTGGTCTGGCAGACCTGCGCCAGGAACCGGACGGTCTTGCCCACGTACTTCTGGGGCTCGTCCTGGCAGTCCATATACCAGATGCCGAAATCGTCCTCGCCGATCTCAACGATCGGGGCGTTCAGATCAAAGGGCAGCGGGTCAGGGATGTCATCGTATGCCACGCTGCGTCGGCGAACTCATAGGCAATATCGCACTTGCGGGAGGCCTGACGCACCAGCTTGTGCAGCTCCTGACGGGCGGCATCGTTGTTCACGGCCTCGGCACGGTTGAACACGATCAGCTCACTGCGGGCGATCTTGTCCAGCAGCAGAGAGCGCATGGAGTTGTCGCGGGCGTAGGTCAAGGCTGTGGTGCCGTCAGCCGTGGAGATGCACTGGTAGACGATCCAGTTTTCGGGCAGGTTGTTGGCCAGATCCTGCAGCAGCCACATGCCGTTGTACTCAATGACCACACGGCCTGCACCGGATTCTTTTTCGAGCCTGGCCAGATTCTGGGGGTTCAGCTCCGCCTTATCCTCGAGGACCTTCAGGGTCACGCCGGGGAAGGCGAACTTCTTCTCGTTATATTCTTCCTCGCCCTCTTCGCAGACCAGCAGCAGGGTCTTGTCGCCGGAGTCGAAATTGGGGTCTTCAAAGGTCTCCTGAATGAACTTGGTCTTGCCGCTTTCGAGGAAGCCCACAAACAGGTAAACCGGGATCTCGTTTGCCATAATCGGTTTTTCTCCTTACACAACTTGCAGCTCAGCAGCCAAACAGTGCGGCAATGGCCTTTTCGTCCAGCTTGGAGCCGATGACGACCAGCTTGCCGCCCACGTCGGCACCGCGCTGACGCACTTCCACTCGCCGGGGACGTAATCGAACTCCAGCCAGCCGTCGGCACCGCCATCCACGATGCCCTTGGAGCGCAGGATCATGCCGTACTTGCCGCCGTCCAGCTCGGTCAGTGCATGCTCGATGTCTGCCTTGCTGAACTTCTTGGCCGTCTCCGACACCCAGCTGGTGAACACTCATCAGCATCGTGATCGTGGGTGATGGTGGTTGGTGATGGCCGCAAGCAGCAGTTGGACCATCCTATCGTGGTCGATGATGCTCATGCTCATCATGGTCATGGTCATCGTCATGGTCGTGGTCGTGATGGTGGTGGCAGCAGTGCTCCTCGTGGTCATCCTCTTCGTGGTCGTGGTGATGCTCGTGCTCGTCCTCATCATCGTCATCGTGATCATGGTGGTGATGGCCGCAGCTACACACACCGTTCTCATCGTAATGATGGTGATGATGCTCGTGCTCTTCTTCCTCGTCCTCCTCGACGTGCTTCTCATTGGCCTTGGCAGCATGGCGATCAGCTCTGCCTTGAAATCGTCCTTGGAGGACATGGCTTCAGGATCTGCTCGCCGGTCAGGGAATCCCATGCGGTGGTCACGATGGTAGCGGTGGGGTTCTTCACGCGCAGCATGGCGACCGCTGCGGCGATCTTCTCCTCGCTGGCGGTCTGGGTGCGGCTCAGGATGATGCAGCTTGCGTGGCTGATCTGGTCATCGTAGAACTCACCAAAGTTCTTCATATACATCTTGACCTTGTTGACATCGGCCACGGTGACAAAGCTGTTCAGCTTCACATCCAGATGCTCAGCACACCCTCCACAGCGCGGGTGACATCGCTCAGCTTGCCCACACCGGAGGGCTCAATGACGATGCGGTCGGGGTGGTACTGCTCCACCACCTGCTGCAGAGCGGCACGGAAATCGCCCACCAGAGAGCAGCAGATGCAGCCTGCGTTCAGCTCGTTGATCTGGATGCCGGACTCCTTCAGGAAGCCGCCATCGATGCCGATCTCACCAAACTCGTTTTCGATCAGGACCACCTTCTGGCCCGCAAAGGATTCCTTGATGAGCTTCTTGATCAGGGTCGTCTTGCCGGCACCAAGGAAGCCGGAGAAAATATCGATATTCGTCATAATGCTGTATGCCTCTTTCTTTTTCCAAAAGCCCGCAAGGGCCGTTCAGCAATCAGAGCCGCAGAGTGCTGGCTCAAAAATCTTACACTCCTATTATAACAAGGCTGTCAATGGGAAACCGCCTTTTTTGATGAGAAAATTGTAACTTTTTTTGCAGTTTGGCTGCGTTTTCAGAAAACGCTGCTCCCGGACACAAAAAAGCCCCCCGGAACGTGCAGAAAGCCCGCACCCGGTAGCCGTTTCAGCTGCCCGAGCACGGGCTTTCTGTGCATAAGGTTTGGAATAGGAAGGAAAGGGGAGATAAAGGAGAACTTCAGTTTTATGCGGCCTTTGCCGGGGCAAAGACCAGTGCCTTCTTCCGCCAGGCCTGCATCGAACGGACGATGCAGCTCAGGGTGAAGTTGATGACAAAATAGATGACGCAGGCCGCGCCGAACAGCACCATCACATCCGAAACATTCACGGTGCCAAGGCGTTGTAGGTGCCTGCGGCGCTCAGCAGCTGGCGGATCCGTGCCATCAGCTCAATGGTCGCCACGTTGGCAAGGTAGGAGGAATCCTTGATGGTGGTGATGACCTGGCTGAGCAGGTGGGCACGATGTTGCGGTAGGCCTGCGGCAGGATGATGTACAGCAGCACCTCCGCAGTGTTGAAGCCCTGTGCATACCCGGCTTCAAACTGGCCCTTTGCCACGCCGTTCAGGCGCCGCGGACGATCTCCGCAATGACCGAAGAGTTGAACAGGATCAGAGCCAGCGCGGCCTTGAACAGCAGCTTCATTTCCACGCTGGTCAGGCCGAACATTTTCCGGGCAAAGAATGCCGGGCAGGGACAGAAGACCACGCACACGAAGATCCAGAGCAGATAGGGCGTGTTGCGGAAAAGCTCAATATACGCCGCCGAGAACCACCCCAGAATGCGGGCCGGGCCCTTTTTACAGTAGGTGCGGGCCAGCGCCAGCAGAGAGCCCAGGATCAGGCCCAGAATGACACCCAGCACCGAGAGGATGCAGGTAAAGGCCACGCCGCGCAGCAGGTACAGGAACACACCCGGCTGCGTCAGGATCGAAAAGCTGGAAGCCAAAGTGCTCATATCATGCCGCCTCCTTCAGAGCCGTGCGCTTGACCGCGCGCAGAGCCGGATCTGCCTTGCCCTTGCGCTCCTTGAGCGAGGCCTCCCAGCGGGTGGCCAGCGTGGACAGCGGGAAGCACACCACAAAGAAGATCAGACCGCAGACGATATAGGCCGGTGCATACGCGCCGCCGGTGGAAGCACCGGTGACAAAGCTGTAAGTCACGCTGATGAGGTCGGCACCGCCCACGATGTACAGGCAGGAGGTGTTCTTGAACAGGTTGACCACCTGATTCACCATGGGAGCAGCATCACCGGAATGCTCTGGGGCAGGATGATATAGCCCATCCGCTGCAGATAGTTGAAGCCCTGTGCCTGTGCGGCCTCGAACTGACCCTTGGGCACCGCCTCAATGGCGCACGGACGACCTCGCCATATACGCACCGGTATAAACGCCCAGCGCGATGATGCCGGTGCGGATCACGCCCAGGCTCAGGCCGGCAAAGGCCAGTGCGTAGTACAAAAAGCACAATTGCAGCAGCAGCGGCGATTACTCAGCATCCGCTGAATCGTATTGTAGGTCATCTCCCCGCCCATCGAATTTTTAATGTTGTGTGCCTTTAACCAATCCCGCAGATCAGTCATGGTCGCGCCATCTGCATATTTCTGGAACGTCTGCTCCACATACGGGGCCAGCAGCGGGTCAGGCTGGTAATGCCGGGTCTCATCGATCATGTAGCCGAACGGAATCGTGCCACCATTATAAATGCCCTTGAGAGCGTTCTCGGTCATGCCGCGCACGACCTTTTCGGACAGGTCAGCCGAGTAGTATTCGGCGTAGCCTTCCAGCACCGATTCCAGAATAATACCCTCCGGGCCAGCCGAAATGACTTCCGTTGCCGATACCAGTTTCACACCGTTTCGCTTCAGCTGAGTCTTGTACCGTGCGCTGTCGTAACGGTTCCGGGCAAAGCGGTCGAGCTTCCAGACAATGATGACATCAAAGATTCCCCGCTCGCTGTCCTTGATTATCTGTTGGAACTGCGGGCGGTTGTCCGTTTTTGCAGAAACGCACGGTCGATATAATGCTTGACCACCGTGAATCCGTTCTTCTCCGCATAGGCCGTGCATTCCCGGATCTGGCCTTCGATGGATTCTTCTCGCTGGCTGTCAGTGGAATAACGGGCGTAGATTACGGCGGTCACGGCAAGCACCTCCCATTTATACATCATTGAACGGTGGAGCGTTCTTTCAAAGCAATGTTTCGTATAATGTATATACCATGTTTTGATAGGAAAATCAAGACTTTTTCCCAAATAAAAGCCGCCCTCATTCTCAAATCGTCCAGTTCTGGCTTGCAGACTGCAGATCCACCATGTGGGTGTACAGTCCCTTCCGGGCGTACAGCTCTGCCGGGCTGCCCTGCTCGGCCACGATGCCACCCGACAGCACCACCACCTGATCCGCACCGGCTACGGTGCGCATCCGGTGGGCGATGATGAGGACGGTTTTGTTTTTAATGAGCCGGGACAGTGCCCCCTGAATGGCAGTTTCGTTTTCCACATCCAAGCTGGCGGTGGCCTCGTCCAGCAGGATGATGGGCGCATCCTTCAGGAAGGCACGGGCAATGGAAATGCGCTGACGCTCGCCGCCGGAAAGAGCGCAGCCATTCTCGCCGATGTTGGTGTTCCACTTGTCCGGCAGCTTTTCGGCAAATTCCTCGCAGTTTGCCAGCTTTGCCGCCGCCAGAACTTCCTCGTCGGTGGCACCTTTGCGCCCCAGACGGATGTTTTCCAGGATCGTGTTGTCAAACAGCGTCACATCCTGAAACACGATGGAATACAGGCTCATGAGCTTTTCCGGGTCGATTCGGGAAACCTCCATGCCGCCCACGGTGATTCTGCCCTTCTGGTAGTCCCAGAACCGTACCGCCAGTCGGGAAACGGTAGTCTTGCCGCCGCCGGAGGGGCCCACCAGTGCCGTGACCTCCCCCTGCTTTGCGGTAAAGGAGACATCCCGCAGCACCGTTTCGCCGGAGTTGTAGCAAAGCCCACATGGTCGAACACGATATCGCAGCCCTGATTGGTCAGCTGCTCGCTGCCGGTCTGCAAGGGAGCGTCCAGAATCTCGTTCATCCGCCCACATTGGTGCGCATGGCAATGACCGCTGCCAGATTCTGCAACGCGCCCTGCATAGGGTCGTACATCCGAGAAGCCGCCATCAGAAACAGAAACAGGGTCAGCACGTCGATACTGCCCTGCACCAGCAGCACCGATCCGGTGAGTGCCACCGATGCAATACCCAGCTTGAGCACCATGCCGGCGGAGGACACAAACAGCGCTGTTTCCAGCTCTGCCACAATAGACTGCTTTTCCACTGCCCGAATTTTGTCGGAAAGGCCAGACAGATACCGCTGCTCCGCATTGCTGGCTTTCAGATCCCGGAGGGTCTCGATGTACTCCTGAATGCCGTCCGCACAGGCCATTTTCGCCGCCATGGTCCTGGCCTGCATCTTATCCTGTACCCGATAGCTGCCCACCACGATGGCAGCGGATACCGGAATGACCCACAGAGCCGCCAGTGCCATCCGCCACTCAAAGGCGAACAGGCTCAGGGCAATGAGCGCGGTGGAAATAAGGGAGCCGAACAGACTGGGATGAAGTGGGAGCAGTCCTTTTCCAACACCTCGCAGTCCGCCATGATGGTGCTGGTCAGGTCGGCAAGGTCCCGCTTGCCGAAAAAGGACAGGGGCAGCTTCCGCAGCCGCTCCGCAAGGGTCAGGCGGCGGGTGCCGCTCTCTTTATAAGTGGTAAAATAGGTGCCGTTGTACTGGAACCATGTGGTCAGCAAAATCAGCGCAAAGCAGGCCGCACACCCCAGCAGATAAAAGGTGCTTCTCCCGCTCGTGGAGCCTGCCAGCAGATCTTTTACCAAGAGATACAGCAGCCCGGTGGGCAGCATGAACGCCATGTTTTGGAACGCACAGGCCAGAACGCCCTTTACAAGCCCCTTTGCACCCTCCGGGGAGCTGGCTGTGGCGTGTTGAATTTTTTCGATCATTCCTTACCCCTCCTTTGCGACCTTCCACTGCACCGATGCCTGATACTCCTGCCACATCCGGGCAAACAGACCGTTCTGCGCACACAGTTCGTCCTTTGTGCCGGATTCCACAATCTGCCCATCCTGCACCACATAGATGCAGTCGGCGTTAGCGACTGTGGACAGGCGGTGTGCGATCATCAGCACCGTTTTGCCCTTGGCAAGCTGCGCAAAGGCTGCCTGCACCTTAGCTTCGTTATCCGGGTCGGCAAAGGCGGTGGCCTCGTCCAAAATCAGGATGGGGCATTTTTCAGCATGGCACGGGCAATGGCAATGCGCTGCTGCTCGCCGCCGGAAAGATACACACCCTTGGTGCCAATAACAGTGTGGATACGCCGGGAACTTTTCTATAATATCCATGCACTGCGCTGCTTTCAACGCTGCCAGCACCTCAGCTTCGGTGGCCTGCGGCTGCCCAGACGGACGTTATCCAGAATGCTGCCCTTGAGCAGGCGGCTGTTCTGGGACACAAAGGAGATGGTATCCATCCGTTCTTCCTTGGGGATAGCCCGCACATCCGCTCCGCCCACCCGGACGCTGCCACTCTGCACATCAAAGAACCGGCAGACAAGGTTTGCCAGCGTAGATTTGCCGCCGCCGGAGGGGCCTACAAAAGCTACGGTCTGTCCCGGCTGAATGTCCAGAGAAACGCCCTTGATGACCTCGGTTTTTCCGTCGTAGCTGAAATGCACATCCCGCAACGTGACAGAGGAATCCTTCGGGTGCTGCGGAACAGCCTGCACCTGCATGGGCGCCGCCTCCAGCACCGAGTCGATGCGTGCCAGCGCATCCGCTACCACCATCTTGTTCTCGCTCATGTACATTATGCGGGTCAAAGTCAGGGAGATCACCGGCGTGATGATGATATAGAACAGCAGGTTCAGCAGGAATTCCGGGGTCACACCGTGAGCCGTGAACAGCAGCCCGCCCGCGATCAAAAAGGCGAACACGCCGTTGACGGCGGCGGTATAGAACATCATGGGCAGGCGCAGGTCTTTGGTGTAGGAGATGACCCACTTTTCATACTCATCAATGGTGGTCTTGAACTTTTTGAAGGAAAATACCGATTGCCCGAAGGTCTTGACCACCGGGATGCCCCGGACGTACTCCACGGCCTCGTTGGACATAGCCTCCAAGCGTTGCCGTACTGCCGCATTTTTTCAGCCATCCGCTTGCCGGTCATGGTCGCCATGATGAGGAAAGCCAGCACCACCGGCGCAAGGCTCAGCAGACCCAGCCGCCAGTCGAACGCCAGCAGCAAAACCAGCAGCCCCACCGGGGTAGCGATGGCGTTGTACTGGTCTGGCAACTGGTGGGCCAGATAGGTCTCGGCTGCTCCGGTGCTCTCGTGGATGATCTTGCGCAGCTTACCGCTGCCGAAAGTCTCGGCAAAGCCCAGCGGCAGCACCGCCAGATGCTCCGACACCGCCAGCCGCAGATTGGTCGCCACCCGGAACGCCGACAGGTGGGAGCACATCAGCGCTGCAATGTAAATAAGGTAAGACAGCACTGCAAACAACACTGCCATCCAGCCGTAATGGGGGATGTTCACCGCCTGTGCATAGTTTGGCGCGGCGTTCAGCACATCCCGCAGGATCTTCCAGATGTACACAAAAGGCACCAGCGCCACCAGCGCACTGACCGCAGACAGCACCCACGAAGCGTAGGTGAAATATCGGTAGTTCCCGGCGTAGCCATCAGCCGGGAAAAGTCAGATCGTTTTTTCAATCAAATCACATCCTTACCGTAATATTGCCATGCGTACCGCCTGACATGATCGGGTGCGCATGTGCCGTTTATTCTGCCTCAGACAAATTTTCCGTGACGAAAAGTTCAATGACATTTTCCATAGTTGCCTGATCATAGTCCTCTGCGATGGCGGCAGCATTCCAATAAGCATAATTTCCTTCATACCAGCTCTGCAGGTCGTCGAGATCCTCTGCATAGCGGAATTCCAGATGATACGTCGTTTCCATCGTATCGGGCGCAAAGGCAAAGTAGGTAAACTCCCCGGAATCCGCATCCTCGCTCTGGTAGAAGAGGAAGCTGTTTTCATTGTCCACATCCAGTTTCTGGTAGGTGTGTGCAAACACTTCCTGTCCTTGCGCATCCAGACCGGTGATGGTGTCGCCATTCATCACGAATTTTTCCACGCCGCCCAGAAAATAGCAGTTGAACGCCGTGCTGTCCGGATCTGCTGCATATTTTTCAACAGCCTCCTCGCCATACGGCTCTGCCATGCACATTCCCAGCAGCATATCCGTAGCCGATTCCGCATTGTCCTCGCCTACCAGCGGAGTCGCAGCGTCGATCCACAAATTCCGGTATTCACTCTTTGCCATCTCCGGGAACAGTTCCACATAAGTCCCGCTGATACCAGACAGATAATCCTCCGCATCCATTACCTGACTTGCGGAAGCCGAAGAAGCCACCGAGGAGGAAACGCTGGATGCCGAAGACGCTGTGCTTGCGCTCTGCTGGCCGCAGCCGACAGCAGACAGCAGACAGACCGCAGACAAGGCCACTGCAACAAATTTCTTTTTCATCATCATATGAAAGTACCTCCGGTTTTAAAGTAAGTTTGTTCTAACCGCTCTGTACTTTAGCATATTTTTCGGCCGTGGACTACTCCATTCTGATTTCCCTGCTCCGTTTTGCGAGTCCATTTGCGTGGGTGCGGTACTGCGACGGGGTCGTTCCATATCGTTTCCGGAAAGCCTCCGAAAACTTGCTGGCGTTGTCATATCCTGCATTCTGTGCGATCTGCGTAATGGGCTTTGCGCTCCGGACAAGCTCTACGGCAGCCTGTTCCAGACGGTATTCCTTGATATAGTGGTATACTGGCACACCGTAGACCTGTTTGAACATTTTTTGCAGGTGCGAAACCGAGATCCCGTGTTCTTCTGCCAGCTGCGCAAGGGAGACATACCCCTCCCGGTTTGTCAGAAGGTGATCCCGGAGATGGTGTGCCAGTTCGGTCTGTTCGGTAGAACAGTACAAGTCCGTTCCTTCCTCCTGCGGAATGCGGCTCAGCAGCATCAACAGCTCCACCACCTTGAGCCGCAGGAACCGGAGATCCATGTAGGGCGCATTTTCGTACAATTCCCGGAAAACGTGCTCACAGCGGGGTCCTGCCGTACCGAACATGAACCATCGGTTTCCCAGAAGATTCTGCTTCAGTACCGCAAAATCCACCGAAAAGCCCGGTGCGTTCTTCTCAAGCCAGTTCTGAGCGGCTGCTGGATCAACTTCCAGACACAGCCCTTCGTAACAGCCCAGCGGGAACCGTGACTCTGAACGTGTTCCATGCCGTCCGTCGTAGCAGCTGACGGCCATATCCCCCGGCTTTAGCAGAACGCTATCACGCATGGAAAAGCTGGTTTCAAAACGGCCATTGATGCAGAAATTGATCTCTATCATACCGATCTGCGTGCGGATTTCCGTATAGGTCTCCATCTCCAGCCGCAGCAGCATGATCCCCACGCCATCAAACAGCCGGTAATAGTGAATTTCTCCACTTCCGGCCGCATTTTCAAAGCCGCCTGTTTGTCCGGATTATAGGGAGTGACCCCCGTTTTGTCATGAAAAATGATATCAATCATACTGTTTATTCAATCCGATCTCCACAATCCGTCTTTTGCAGGGCTTGGAATGGCAGCTGTGGTCAACTGGCAGATCTCTGTCTTTCATGTTTTCCTTTCTTCGCCCCTTGCATCGCAATTTCTCAACCATGCGCTATCCCAGTGCCACATCCAGTACCATCATCACGCTGAAGCCTACCGCAAAAACACCGTGCCGACGTTAGAGTGCTGCCCCTGCGACATTTCCGGGATCAGCTCCTCCACCACCACATACAGCATGGCTCCGGCGGCAAAGCTGAGCAGATAGGACAAAGCGGGCACCACAATGCCTGCCGCCAGGATCGTCAGTACTGCCCCGATCGCACCGAAAATGCACCATCGAATCAGCTTTTTCGGTTTCTCCGTCTTCATCTTTTTTGCCTCCGATTGCAGTTCATGATTCTACTTTTCATTTGGGCAATTTCCAACTTCTTAGAAAATCAAATGGACAATACCGCCGACAATTGCCGCTCCCGCAACCCAGATCAGCGCCAGTATACTTCGCTTTTTCTGCACCTGCCTCCAGGTCTGCACGAACGACGCATCTTCAAGCCCTGGCAGCACCCAAAACTGGCTGTGCCCGACCCATAGCTTGTCGATTACAACGCCGTCATAGATATTCATAACCTCAAGAAACAGCAGCGCCTGCCAATAGGCCTCACCAAAGGAGGAAGCCTCGTTCCACAAACCGATGATCAGCACAAGAGCAGCAAGCATCACGATAAAGAACGGTATCATAAAACATTTTCGTTTCCGGTTCATCGTATTGCGGTCGATCAGTCCCAGTTCGATGGCGCGGTCCTGCACCTCCTTGGGATAAAAGTACAGTCCATTGACAGCACCGCCGATCACAGCGATTTTTATCATGCGGTAAACAGCAGACAATAAAGCAGCAGTTGCAGTACGATCATTGTTTTTCTCCTCTCAGTCTGCGTGCGAATCGGGCATATGCTCCCATTTCCTTCGTCTTCCATCGTGATTCATACAAAACAAGAAAGTATGCCAGAAATACCATGTACCGAATCGTTTGATTTCCATTTCAATATGCCGCCCACTATTATCTGACCTTCATGCAAAAATCGCAGCGGTCATTTCCACGCCCCAGCGTCATGCTTCTCTCCCAGATCAGCTTCGGATGCAGCCCGGTATAGCTGATGTCATCACTGTCGCAAAAGCAGCGGCACAGCTCCGGGCAGCCGTATTCTATGCAGGTGTCGTGATAGGGACACTTCACCATATCCACACGCCAGACGCCGTTACCGGTCTGCAGTTCTTTTGGGGCAAAGCCCGCCGCCGGGCCGAAAACGCTCCGGGTGGATTTGACAAAAACGCCGGGAACAAGGCGGTAAAGCCCCGGTATGTGCAGCAGGGCGGCAAGCTGTTTGTGGCTCGTTCTCGCCAGCCGCTCCACATAGCCGTGAACGGTTTGCAGTGCCTCCTCTTTCGGCATGACCCGCTGCAAGGTCTCGTAGGCCGCAATGCCCGGCAATATCTGCCGCTTGAGGTGGTATTGCTTTTCCTTGCTTGCACCCGCATTTTCAGCCAGAAGTGCATTTAACCGCACATCAAAAGCGGTGTTCAGTTCCTTTGCCTGCGCGGGAAAGCGCAGTGCCGCAGTCTCCCGGAAATCACGGGAGAGATAGGTTTCCTTCCTCTTCATCGTCCGTTACCCTTTCTTTTTGTACCCGCAGTCGCAGTAGGGTCCGCCGGAGGCAAGGGTGTACTGCCGCACAAAATTTGTCACACCGCCCGCTTCGCTCATGGTGTAGTCCAGACGGCACAGGGCGGGGGTCAGGTCGTACAGCCCCAGTTCCTTCATCAGCACACAGATGCCGCATTTGGTAAAGCGTCCCTCGTAGCCGCTGCCATCCGGGTATTCGTAAAACTCCATGTTCCACGAATAGGGGTTGCGGTCGGCGGCTTTCAGGGCAGCGGTTGCTTCATGGCGGCAATGTCCTTTGCGGTAAATTTGCTTTTTCCGCTTTTGCGGCAGAACCACTTCATCAGCGGCGTCATCTGAGCGTTCTCATAGTAAACCGTCAGCGCCTCTGCATCCGGCCGCTGCGGCATACAGAGGACAAACGCCCCCAGCATGGCGCAGCCAATGATGTTCAATTGGAAGCGGTCGGCCTTTTCAAACTCCGGCAATTTGGCGATGATCTCTTTGTATTTCGGCTTGGCGGTTTTGGTGATCTGCTTTGCGGTGGCTGCATCATAGCCCAGCACCGCGGTCAGCTGCGTCTGAAACGATTTCGCAAACACGGCCCACATCGCCATAGGGATTCCCATCCAACGCATTTTACTTTTCCCCTTTCCATTCTGCCAGCACCCGGCACATCCGTTTCTCGATGTCTTTCCGGGTCTCCCGGCATTCCTTCGGATATTTCCGGGCCGCATGGAAGGCCCATTTCACAAATAGGCCGGAGCCAACCGGCAGCATAATTTTCAGCATCCCCTCCGGGAAAACGAAGTGGGTGCCGTGGGCATAAACCATCGTCTCGATCTCGCATTCATGCGGTTTTTCGGCAAGGCGCTTTTCCATCCGGCGGATATACTTTGCGGTGTCCCACAGCGCATCGTCCTCCGCGCCGATCAGCAGCAGCTTTCCCCGGATGTTTTCAACGGGAATGTATTCTTCCGGCTCGATCGGATGAGCTGTCTCGGAATCGTCAAACAGCTTGCGGGAGTTTACCATATCGCCGGTGCGTTTGCTCTCGGCGGCGATGCAGTGCCAATAGTCGGGATGCTGATAGCAAAACGGCATATAGGGCAGCGGCTTGCCCCGGTAGGAGAACAACGACTCGCCCTCGACCGGCCATTCCTTGCAGCCGTCCCTTTTGCCCTGCAGAAAGCCCTGCCACACGAAGTCGCTGGGTGTCATGGCAATGGTCAGGGTGATATCCGGGAACATGGCAGCCGCTGTCAGCGCAAGCGTTCCGGTGGTCGATGCACCGGCAACGCCGATCTTTCTGTTACCGTTAGCTTTCAACCATGAAATTGCCGTCTCCACACGCTCAAGCGGGTAATTATGATGTCCGTAATCTTTTTTCGCGGGCGACATTGTGAGCACGTTTACACCGCACCCGCAAAGCCATTTCACTGCCGAGCGCGCAAGCCGATCCTCCGGATCATCCCCGATCATCGTGATGACCGCACAATCTGAACCGCCGGCACACGCCCAATACGCACCGTAAAAGCCATTGAGTTCCACATCAAAGTGCAGGTGTTTCATGCTCTCCCTCCAAATCCGATCTTCACGATCTGCATTTTCATCCCGTTATCCCCGACCTTTGCAAGAAAACGGAAAAAGCTGCTGACAGAAGGGTCTTTCAAATCGTTGTACCCCAGCATATAGCCCCGGCTGGACACTTGCAAACGGCTGTCCCATGGGGAAAGCTCACTTTTGGCATCCGAAACGGCGAAATATGCTCCCACATCCTTGATCTTTGCAGTCTTGAGCCATGTTTTTGCGATCATCTTCACCGCCGTACGGTTGGCGGCATCAAAGACCAGCACACCGCCGGGGAAAGCGTCTGCCATCCCCCGCACCAGTCCCGGACCTGCTGGGTCGGGAAGTAATAGAACACCCCGGAGGCAAAGAACACCGCCCCGCCGGAGGCATCGATCTTGTCAAACCATGCGGGGTCTTTCAGGTCGCAGGGGATGTTTTGCTCCCGCTCCCCGGCGGCAGCAGCTGCTGCCGCAAGGCAATGACATCGGGAAAGTCCAGATTGTAGATCTTGCAGCTGCCGTTGTCGCAGGCTCTGCCGGTGTTGTCCAGCCCGCAGCCAGATTGACCACCGCTGCGCCGGGGTGCGTTTTCAGGTATGCCCGCACCTCAAAGGTAAGGTCGTTCTGCCGCATGGCCACCTCCAGCGCACCGAACCGCTGCATCAGACTGCGGGAGCTTTTCTCCGCCCCTGAAAAATCGTAGTCGATCTGGTCGAGCAGACGAACCGCGGTTTCATCCCGGTAAAGGTTCGGGTACAGCTCCGTACACAGCTTCCGGGAATACAGCGGGAGGATCAGCGTCTCCTGCACGGTGTTTTTCTCGATTTTATATTTCATAGGCACCTCCCTCAGTAAAGAAAAACAGTCATAATTGCCGCCAGCACCGCCGCTATGACTGCCATGCCTACCGTACCAAAAAGCCATTTTTTCTGCTTGTCTTTTGCGGTAATGTACGGCTTCAGATCCTCTGTTCCGGGGATCGTCCATGCGTTCGTATGCCCCACCCAATAGCCGTCAACCAACAGGCGGTCCATGAGATTCATAACGGACAAGATAACGAGTAACTGCCAGAAACCCTGAACAAAGCCCTTTGCACCGTTTATCCCATAGACACAGACCAGCACATAGCCGATATAGCCGGGAATGCAGACTGCTTTGAACAGCAGGCTGTTGCGTCGGATGCGTTCCGGGCTTGTAAGCCCCAGTTTTACGCACCGCTGCTGCACCGCCGGGCTGTAAAGATGCACCATCCCAACAGCCCCTTTGCGGATGCCCGCAGCGCAGACCAGAACCAGCAGTGCCCCCAGCCCAAGACCTTCCAGAATCACCTGTAAAAGCATTACTTATTCCTCCTGTATCCGTTTTCATCCCGGTATTCGGGATGTTCCTTTACGTATGGATCCTTATCGCCGCAGATGGTATAGTCGCATCGGCAGCCGTCCACGCCGTAAATTCATAATAGATGGGCTTGCTGTTTTCGTAAGGTGCAACATCCATCTCATAATATGCCTTGTGGTCGGTCGGCGTAAAAACGCCGCGATCGTCGGTTCTGCTTTTCAATTTCCTTTCGCAGTTCGTTCTCTGGCAGTGTGAAAGACTTTTCACTCCGGAGAGTACTATACACTGCCCGCAGGATGG
>ENA-OQCP01000346-OQCP01000346.1-human-gut-metagenome-genome-assembly--contig:-NODE-346-length-20808-cov-2.697887_pt1 | contig 20808 bp, 21 predicted proteins | sample MGYA00242760_ERZ504583 | MGnify/ENA primary metagenome ERZ504583 (study PRJEB26092, sample SAMD00036308) | human gut metagenome | host: Homo sapiens | study: EMG produced TPA metagenomics assembly of...
CGATGATAATAAGCCCGCCTTTGCTTGCTACATACAGATGCCGGTCATTGTCATAGTACATATCCCGTACAAAGAACTCTCCCGGACGATACAAGATGGTGTCGAATACTCCGGTTTCAGGATGCAGCCTTTGTATATATCCTCTCATCGTACCTATCCAGACGTATCCGTGTTTGTCTACTTCTATCGTATATACATTGTCTTCGAGCAGTTGGCTGTTGCTGGTTGTGTATTGTCTGATTTGCCCTTTCAAATAGCAGAGCAACCCTTTCTGGAACGTGCCGATCCACAGACGGCTCTTGGAGTCAATGGATAAATCGACTACGATATTGGCGGGAGTGGGTATCTTCTCGTATGCATCGGTTATCAGTGATTGGCGTATCAGGCCCGTGCCGTCTGTTCCGTAGTAGATAATCCCGGGTCGGTGTCCTTGCAGAAGTCAAGATGTCGTCATATTCCAGTGATTTGTTGCAGAGGATGATTTGGGACATTGGACTATAATAGGAGATGCCGTGTTTGAAGTTACCTATATATATGATTCCGTCCTTATCCCGGTAAATGGTATTCAGGTTGTTGCTGGCGATGGTATGTGGTTTCAGGGGGTTGTGCAGCAGGTTGGTAAGCGATTTATTCAAGGTGTTGTAGATGACCAGCCCCATGTGCTGGTGAGAATCCATACATTTCCGTCGCCCAAATCGAGGATACGTTGTACGCGGTTGTACTGAATATCATTGCAACTGTTCAGGCAGATGTCTTCCCATTGTTGTGTAAGGTTGCTTTTGTACAGTAGCAGACTGTTTTGGTATGTATATATCCATATGCTTTCACTTTGGTCTGTATAGACGTGCGGTTCATGGTCTTCCAGTAGTGGTTTGTAAATGGCCGGGATGGTGATTTCCCTGGTTTCGGAGGTTTGCTTGTTGATGCTGTATAGCACGCCGTTGGAGTACATGACGTAGATATATTGCACTCCTATCGATATATTGGAAGTTTTCTCGATAGACAGTGGATATGCTTTGAGGGAATTGTTGTCTATGTTCAGTATATAGATTTTGGAATGATCGTAGGCCCAGAATTCATTTTTGGGTGTTTTCCCTATTCTGAGAATGTTTTTGCTGGGAATCTTTAATTTTTCGAGTGTGGTTTTGTAGTCATTGTCGAACTTCCGGTCTTGTAGTCGTAGATACTGTAACCGTTGGATGTCCTTATCCATACATTCATTTCCGGTCCTTCGAAGATGTTGATGATGGCATCGTCGGCAGTTCGGAGTTATCCCGGTGATACTGCCGGAACGAGTAGCCGTCATATTTGTTGAGTCCCGATTCCGTCCCTATCCACAGAAATCCCCTGCTATCTCTGAAAATGCTCCTGACGCTGTTGTTGGACAGTCCTTCTGTGGTGGAAAGCTGTTTAAACATAACAGCCGGTGGAATCTCTGCCGGATTTCCCCAAGCTGTAAAGGCAAAGGATAGCTGGCATATTAAGAATAAAAACAGATGCTTCATGTGTTTTCTGTAATATTTAGGGAGATTAACGATATTGTATCTGCAAACTTAAATATAATCATCCGGATGGGCAAGGGAAGATTTGTGTATTCATGTACGATGATATACCTCATTTGGTGAAAAAGAGTATGCATTTTGTTTCCAGGCGCTCTATATGTGCTCTATGCAACAAAAACGGGCATTAAAAGACATTTTTCACACATCTGTTTTTCCTTTATGCAAGATACCTTTGTCAGTGAGATCATTTAAATCCTAATAGTATGAAGAAAGAACTTTTAGCAGTGGCAATGCTGTTGTTTGCCGGTGGCAATCTGTTGGCACAGCCACATGTCAATGACGGTACTTCGTATCTGATGAACCAACCTTTGGATATGAGTACTGATTTTCGTGATTTGAGTAATACCTTGTTTTTTGCAGATCATCTGGAATCATTCGACGTTAAGTCGGGTGAAGGACTGGTGAACTGGAAACGGGGGCATCTGATGCCCCGTCAAGCTTTCAATACCAACGGTGCACAACCCCGTAAAATGAGAATGCTCGATTTTCCTTTTACTGCTTATGAGAATGACCCTAACTTGAAATTTAAGATTGACTTTGTAACTCCGCGTACGGTGCGTATCCGCATGCTGACCACTCCGGTGGAGCCCAGACCGGCCACTTCCATCATGTTGGCCAAAGAGCCGGGCAGATGGAAGCTGGAAAGTGGCCGAGACGAATGACAACATTGTTTATTCCGGCGATTACGGAACCATTCAGATTAACAAGAATCCCTGGAGAATCGTGTTGAAGGATAAAACCGGACGTATCCTGAGTCAGACCGCTACTCTGCGTGATGCTGATTCTACGCAGGTGAAGTATACGCCTTTCAGTTTTGTGAAGCGGGGAAGCGACAATGCCCGCCGTATCAATCCCGTGTTTACGCTGACTGCGGATGAGATGATTTTCGGTTGCGGCGAATCGGCCACCGGACTGAACAAAGCCGGGCAGAAGGTGAATCTGTTTGTTACAGACCCGCAAGGTCCGGAAACAGACCAGATGTACAAACCCATTCCTTTCTTTATGAGTAACCGGGGATACGGTATGTTCATGCACACTTCCGCACCGGTCACTTGTGATTTCGGTGCTACTTATATCGGACTGAACAAAATGTTCATGGGCGACGAGAACCTGGATTTGTTTGTATTCTTTGGCGAACCGAAAGACATCTTGGACGAGTACACCGATTTGGTAGGAAAACCGGGTATGCCTCCATTGTGGTCTTTCGGTACATGGATGAGCCGTATCACCTATTTCAGTGAGAAGGAAGGTTATGATGTGGCTGCCAATATCCGCAAAAACAAGTATCCGTGCGATGTTATCCATTTCGATACCGGTTGGTTTGACGTGGATTGGCAGTGTGACTATAAATTCTCCGAAAACCGTTTCCAAAATCCACAGCAGATGTTGAAGGATTTGAGGTCACAGGTTTCCACGTATGCTTGTGGCAGTTGCCTTATTTCACTCCCAAGAACCGTTATTTCCCTGAGCTGATAGAGAAGAACATGTATGTGAAGAACGGTAACGGGGAACTTCCTTACGAGGATGTAGTGCTCGATTTTTCCAATCCGGAGACTGTGAAGTGGTATCAGGACAAGTTAGCCGGACTGCTGAATATCGGTGTCAGTGCCATCAAGGTTGACTTTGGCGAAGCGGCTCCGCTGAACGGTATTTATGCTTCGGGCAAAAGTGGATGGTATGAGCACAATCTCTATCCGGTGCGCTACGACATGGCAGTATCCGAGATAACCAAGAAGCTTCATAATGAAAATATTATGTGGGCCCGTGCTGCATGGGCCGGTTCACAGCGCTATCCGTTGCATTGGGGCGGTGATGCTGCCACGACGAATACGGGTATGCTGGGTACGCTTCGTGCCGGTTTGTCCTTCGGCTTGTCCGGTTTCTCTTTCTGGAGCCATGATATGGGAGGGTTTGTAAAGTCTACTCCGGAAGACTTGTATTGTCGTTGGATACCTTTCGGTTTCCTCACTTCGCATACCCGCGCACATGGAGCACCTCCGACTGAGCCGTGGCTGTACGACAGCAAGCGTGTACAGGACGTTTTCCGCAAAAGTGCAGAGATGAAATATCGCCTGATGCCTTATGTTTATGCCCAGGCCAAGGAATGTACCGAGAAAGGCTTGCCGATGTTGAGAGCCTTGTTTGTGGAATTTCCCGATGACCCCGGAGCATGGAAGGTGGACGACGAATACCTCTTCGGCTCGCAGATTCTGGTTGCCCCCTTGCTCGAATCCGGTATAACCGGTCGCACCGTTTACCTTCCCGAAGGAAAATGGATAGACTATCAGACGGAGAAAGTGTATGAAGGCGGATGGCACAGGATTGAAGCAGGCAGCCTGCCGATAATCATGCTGGTGCGCGACGGTTCGGTGCTTCCTCATCTGAAGTTGGCACAGTCCACTTCCGAAATGGATTGGAGCAGGATGAGTCTGAAGGTGTACAGTGCTGACAAGAAGCAGGCTGAGGGCTTGATATGCCTGCCTACAGACAACCGCATCCAAGTAGTGAAAGTGGATTGCGCGAAGGCGAAACCGCAGTTGATGAACCAAGTTGAAGGGACTTCCCTGAACTTTTGAACTTAATCTTTGAAAACCTATATTTAATTCACCCTGCCGGTATGGGAGAGAAAGGGGCAGGGGTCTTTGTTAAACCTAAGTATTTAGTATTTATGAGAAATGTGATGAAGTATTTGGGCATCATGTCAGTATCGCTGGCATGCGCCGGACCTCTCTTTGCAACAAGCGGATATCCGTTTGCAAGTGTCGCTGTCGTGCAGCAGAGTGTAGCCACCGTAAAGGGACAAGTGGTAGATGAGAAGGGCGAACCCATTATCGGTGCCAATGTCATCGTAGAGGGTACGACAAACGGTATGATTACCGATTTGGACGGAAACTTCTCTTTGCAGTGCCCCGTAGGCTCTACGCTGAAAGCCAGTTACATCGGTTATCTGACAAGGACCGTTAAAGTAACCGGAAACATGAATGCCTTGAAGATTATCTTGAAAGAAGATGCCGAAACATTGGAAGAAGTGGTGGTGGTAGGTTACGGTACGATGAAGAAATCCGACCTGACCGGTTCCGTTACTTCTGTAAATGCAGAGGAGATGATGAAACGTAATCCGGTGAACTTGGGACAAGGTCTGCAGGGAGCTGCCGCCGGTGTTTCCGTCATCCGTTCCTCCGGTTCGCCCGACGGGGGATTCAACATCCGTATTCGTGGTGTAGCCACCGTAAACGGTAGTTCCGACCCTCTTTATGTAGTGGATGGAGTGCAGGTCGGTACTTCCATTGACTTTCTTAATCCAAACGATGTGGAGAGCATTGAAATCCTGAAAGATGCCTCTGCTACTGCCATTTATGGAACACGCGGTGCCAATGGTGTTATCATGATTACCACTAAAAACGGAAGCAAGGGCAAGGCACAAGTCAACTTCTCTGCCAACTATTCCCTTCAATTCAACAACAACAAGATAGACGTGGCCGATGCAGATCTCTTTGCCAAGCAGTACGCGAATCTTGCCGTAACGGTTCGGTCATGACCAATCTGGCTTTTGGCGAAGAGTACATTGGCAAATTGAATAGCATTGACTGGCAGGATGAAATGTCACGTACAGCGTTGCAGCAGAACTATAATCTCTCCGCTTCGGGTGGTACGGAAGCCACGCAAGCCAACCTTTCGGTGGGATATCTGAATAATGAAGGTGTTGTCATTGAATCTTATTTCAAACGTCTGACAGCCCGTGCCAACATCACTCATAAAGTGAAAGATTTCATTCATTTGGGATTGAACTTGAACTATACACATGCCCAGCATCACTTCAGTGGCAATATGCGTAGTTATGCGCAAGCCATTCCTACGATGGACTATGTAGAGAATGGAGTCTTTTATTCTATGCCTATCGTTCTGCCCGACGGTTCATGGGGACATTATAAACAAGAGTCTGATGGTGACATCAACAAGGGGGCCGACAACCTGGTGGCTGCAGCCAAGACCAGAACCGACCAGATTTCCAAATGGGACCGTTTGGTGGCCAGTGCATTCCTGCAATTGGACATTGCAAAGGGATTGACTTTTAAAACCATCGGTAGCTACAACTATTTCACAAAAGGTTATGATGGATATACCCCTTATAATCCTCGTACATTTGGTTCGAAAGACCGTAAGGACAGTTATTCTATCAATCAGAATCAGAACTCGGAGATTGCCTTAGAATCGTTTGTCAACTATGACTGGTCGAATGCCCATCATCGTGTAAGCGCTATGGCAGGTTTCTCTATCAGCGATACGGACGGTGTCTGGCTGAATACCAGTGCCAGTGATTTCCCGGCTGACAACATTCGCCAGATTTCTTTGACAAACGACCCCAGCTCCAAGAATACAAATGGGGGACGTGACTTGAAGACCCGTTATCAATCTTATTTCGGACGTCTGACCTACAGTCTGAATGACCGTTATATACTGACGCTACAGTACGCCGCGACGGTTCTTCCAACTTCGGTTCGGGCAACCGGTACGGTACTTCCCTTCCGCTTCTTTGGCATGGCGCTTGTCAGAGGAGAACTTCATCAAGAATCTGAATCTTTCAGCAACCTGAAGATACGTGCAGGTTGGGGGCAGACCGGTAATGCGGGTAGCGGAACCAGTCTTTCTGTCCCTCAGCTCTCTTCTTTGGATTGTATGTATTATGTCATGGCCGGGGGCGGCATGATGAATGCAGCCGGTATCGCACAGCAAAAGGAAATTGACACCAACCTGAAGTGGGAGACCAACGAGCAGACCAACATCGGTCTGGACATGGCCTTTATGAACAACGAGCTTTCATTCTCGGTGGACTACTTTATCCGTGACTCGAAAGATTTGCTTATTTATCGTCAGATCCGTCCTTCTACCGGTTTTACGTCTGTCTATACCAATGCCGGACATATCCGTAACAAAGGTTTTGAGGTTAGTGCTGCGTGGAATAAAGTTTCGGTGATTGGAATGTAGGAGTACGTGTAAATGGTTCTACCTTGAAAAATGAGGCGGTAGAGGTGGGTGACCCTATTTTCTATAAAAACAACAGTTATGGTACGCAGGATGGCGATGACTGGGACAATCACTCCATCACACAGAACGGTTATGCCGTAGGTTCTTATTATGGCTGGAAAGTGGCCGGTATTTTTCAGAACCAGCAGGAGATTGATGCCTTGAATGCTCAATCGCCTACAGGCAAGTACCAGGATGGTGACACCGCTCCGGGTGACTTCAAGTATATCGACCTGAATGGCGACGGCCAGATTACAGACGAAGACCGTACGGTTATCGGTAATGGTTTCCCGACTCTTTCCTACGGTTTGAACCTTACTGCCTCTTACAAGAATTTCGACTTTTCAATGAATATGTATGGGGTAGCCGGAATGGATGTCTATTCTTACAGCGCTGCCCGTCTGACTTCTATGTATGGTCCTGACGGCGGTTACCAGAACGTTCTGGCAGAATATGTGAAGAATGCCTGGACTCTTGAGAATCCCAATGGCAAATATCCGCGTATCACCAAGGGCGACCACAATAAGAATCACCGTTCCAGTGACGCTTTCATTAAGAAAGGCGATTATTTGAAGATTTCGAACATTCAGTTTGGCTATACTTTCCCGAAGAATTTGGTAAAGCACGCGAAGATGGAGAATGCCCGTGTGTTTGTCAGTGCAGACAACATATTGACGCTTTCTTCGTATAACAAATGGGGTGACCCGGAAGTCGGGTCGGACAGAGTGCTGCTGACAGGATTCGATGGCGGACGCTATCCGTTCCCGTTATCCGTCTCTTTCGGTGTGAGTGTACAATTCTAATCTAATACTTAACAGATAAACAAATCATATTATGAGAAAAAGTTTTTACCATATATTGTTGTTGGGTGCTCTCACCTTGGGTACTACCAGTCTTGTGATGACTATTTGGAAGTCGATCATTACGATATTCTGCCCGAAGATTTCATGTACCGGAATGAGGCAAATATTAAGTCGGGGCTTTATGGCATTTACGATACTTTCTATACCTATCAAGGCAGTGATAATAGTGGCGATGATACGACATGGGGATTTAAGCCCAATGTATTTATTGCCGGACACAGTACGATGGATTGCCAGGCATCCGGCTGGGATGCCGAATGGCAACGTCATGCGGTATTAGCCAATAAAGGTTCGCTGGATACGGCTTGGCGTATGAGCTATAAGGGTATTGACCGTGCCAACCGTTTTCTGGCCGGATTGCAGAATGTGGACGTTTCCGTGCTTTCTGCCGAAAAGAAAGTGCAGTTTGAAGCCGAGGCGCGTGCCATTCGTGCATACAATTACTTGTATTTGTCAAAAGTCTTTGGCCCTGTCCCCATGTTGCTTACGGGTGAGACTTATACAACCAGTGCAGGAAAGGCGCGTCCTGAAAATCTGGAAGGCACTTATCAGGTTATTGAGGAAGACCTTAAGTTTGCCATGGAAAAGCTGGATTGGGAACCTGCCGATGGAGAATACGGTCGTATTACGAAAGGTTTCTGCAAGGCATTTTTGGCAGAACTCTATATGTATCAGAAGAAATTTACTGAAGCCAAGAAGGAATTGAATGACATTATTACCAGTAATACCTATGCATTGGAGCCGTGCTATGCCAATCTTCATGCCTGGGACAACCATTGGACAAAAGAATCCATTTTTGAGGTGGCTTATCATATTCACGGCAATATGAATTGGGGAGGCAACAGCCACGATGACGGCAAGATATGGTATGGCTATATGTGTGCCGCTCCCGAGTATGGCGGTTGGGGGTCCTTGGCTCTGTCTTGGGAGTATTATCGCTCTTTTGAGCAGGGAGACAAGCGCAAGGAGTATACTTGTGTAGGTACGGGTGACGTACATCCTATTACCAATGAAAAACTGGGTACCAATCCCTCTTACAGCGGATATGTACAAGGCTCTGAAAATGTACCTTGTGTATATTCACTGAAGTATTGGAGAAAGCAACCGGGTAAGGACGGGTTTGTGTATTGCCCGATTTCATTGACTTTCAAACGATATGCAGGCGTATTGCTGGATTATGCTGAATGTTGTTTCGAGACGGGTGAGGAAGCGACCGGATGGGAGATGATCAGACAAGTGCGTAATCGTGCGTGGGGTAACTTGGAAATTGGTGTACAAGCCATTGATTTCCCGCAGGCAATGTTGAATACGACAGTTGTCGATGTACCCGATGCAAAGACTGTTTATGCTGAATATAAGACGCGGAAAGGTATACAAGTGATGTATGGAAAGTGGCTTTGACACAAGAACGCCGTCATGAGCTCAATGCAGAGTTCTCTTTATATTTCGACCTTTGCCGTATGGGGTTGGCTGAAGAATGGTTCAGATGCGAATACCCGAAAACAAAAGCCAATTCTACACCGGAGGAGTGCTGGGAAACTGGCGATTCTTTCCGTTATTTTGAGCATCAGAAATATCAGGAGATTTTCCCAATACCTACTAATGAGATTCTTAATAATCCTCTCATCAATTCGGAGGACCAGAATGAGGGATATTGATGACTCTAAAATTGTGCTAAGAATAGACAATTATATTGTTCTGTTATTCTGAACGAAGTGAAGAATCTCTTCTACAGAAAAGAGATTCTTCACTATGTTTGGGGTATGTATTCCTGAATGAGCAAATCAGATGATTAAGTGTCCACAATTTAAACTTGTAGTTAAGTATGGCAAGAAAAACATTTTGTTTCCTTCTATTTATATGTATGGGCGTGTGTGCATGTACTGTTCGGCATAATTCGTTACGGTCGACATTGTGTGCGGAAATTGTTGCCAATGTCCGGGACAGTGTACTGCCATTTTGGATGGATTATGCAGTGGCGCCTGACGGCGGTTTTTATGGGACTGTATTGCGGAATGGTACTCCGGTGGTAGATGCTCCCAGAGGAGGAGTGTTGAATGCCCGGATTCTGTGGAGTTTTTCTGCTGCATACCGTACATTTGGAGATGAATCTTATCTGAAACTTGCCAACAAGTCTCAGCGCTATTTTATCGATACATTTATTGATAAGAAGAACGGTGGGGTGTATTGGTTGGTCAACCCCGATGGTGAAGTAGTGAATGCTTCTAAGTATACTTATGCCATGACTTATGCTATTTATGGATTAGCAGAGCACTATCTGGCGACGGGTAACGACGAAAGTCTGAAAACTGCCGTCAGTCTGTATCATGTTCTGGAAGAGAAAGGGCGTGAGCGTTGTATGACGGTTATGTGGAATCTTTTACCGAAAATTGGGAGAAGTTGGACCAATATGACAATAATGCTCCCAAGACCATGAATGCCCATCTGCATGTGTTGGAAGCTTATACCCTTCTATATCAGTGCTGGAAAGACAATGGCTTGAAGAAAAGGCTTGAGTTTTGCGTCGATTTGTTCATGAACCGCATTTACGACCCGTCAAGGAAGCATTTCAATCTGTTCTTTGATAATGAGTGGAACAGTCTGGTCGAAATGGATTCTTACGGACATGATGTTGAGACCGGATGGTTGCTTTGTGAGGCTGCCCGTACGCTGGAAAATCAGGACTTGATAGAACAGACAAATCAGCTTGCATTGGATGTGACGGAAGCTTGTCTGGCTGAAGGAATGAGTGATAAAGGCTATATGATTTACGAGAAGAAAGGTGACAGAAAAACCAAGCATGCCTCATGGTGGGGCCAGATTGAAACGGTGATAGCTTGTGTCAATGCTTGGCAAATCAGCGGGAGTGACGTTTATCTACAATCGGTTGATACGGTCTGGACTTTTGTCAAAGACCATATGGTGGACAAGGAATACGGGGAATGGTATAGCGACTGTTTCGACGGAGAGCCTAAAAAGGAGGCTCCCAAAGTAAGTATGTGGCGTTGTCCATATCATACGGTACGCTTGGGAGTGGAAATGTATAATCGTTTAAAATAATACGTATGAAGAAATTGATAATAGGTGCGGCATCACTGATGCTTTGTGCAGGTTTGCAAGCCCAGGACTTCAAGATTAACCCGTCGGGGTATTTTGAAAACCACGGGGCCAATGTGATGGTTTTCAGTGATGTCTATCCTGAAGGACACCAAGGGGGTGTCACCTTGGTTTTGAATGGAGACCGCAGGGCCGCAGGCGGTGATGTGCGTTTCGAGATTTCGCAGGGGCAGTGGCAGGGATTGCCCAAGATGAGGAAACGGGTGGTGGATGAGGCTGCCAACGAAATCCGTGTCACACTGAGCTATCCTGACTCGGCCAAGCATATGGCGGGGTTCAATCCGATGCTCTATCCGGATTTTGCTTTCGGCTATACTATCAAGGTGAAAGGGGAAAAGGACTATCTGGTATTGACTGTTGATTTGGACCGGCCGGTTCCGGAGCGCTTTGCCGGGAAGCTCGGTTTCAATCTGGAGCTGGTGCCTTCTACCTTGTTGGGCAAGCCCTGGATTATGGATAACCGGACGGGTGTTTTCCCTCATCAGGCGATGGGGCCCACCATGAAGCAGACCTCCAATATGGAGCATATCGGAGACTTCAATCCTAAGGGGAAAGCCAGCCTGGACCAGTTGCTTCTGGACCGGAAGACTTATAATCCGATGATTGCCGATGATATTGTCTCTGCCCCTCTTGCCGCGGGAAAAAAGTTTGTGCTCAATCCGCAGGATGAGTTGGCAAAGATTACGATTGAGAGTGAGAAGGGAGATTTGATGCTGTATGACGGACGGATAAACCATAATAACGGTTGGTTTGTGCTTCGTTCGGAATTTCCGGCAGGAACGAAAGGGAATGCGGTGAGATGGATTATCCGTCCCACAGTTACCAAGGAGTGGCGCTATGCACCGGTGGTACAGGCCTCTCAAGTGGGTTATCATCCGGACAGAAGAAAGTGGCTGTCATCGAATTGGACAAACGGGATACGGATTTCCGGCAACCTGCCCTCTACCGTATTGCAGCCGATGGCAGGAAACTGGTGAAGCAGCAGGCTGCCAAGGATTGGGGAGATTTCCAGCGTTACCATTATTTGCAGTTCGACTTTACGGAAATTACGGAAGAGGGACTTTATCAGGTGATGTACGGTGATGCGGCTTCTCCGGTGTTCCGTATTGCAAAGGATGTTTGGGATAAAGGAATCTGGCAGGCGGAGGTGGAATATTTCCTGCCGGTACAGATGTGTCACATGCGTGTCAACGAGAAGTATCGTGTATGGCATGACTTCTGTCACCAGGACGATGCCCGAATGGCCCAAACGAATATCAATCACATTGACGGATATAGCCAGGGACCTTCTACTCTGTGCAAATATCAGCCGGGCGATCTTGTTCCGGGATTGAACGTAGGCGGTTGGCACGATGCAGGCGATTATGACCTGCGTGTGGAGTCGCAGGCAGGTGAAGCCTATATCCTCGCTATGGCTTGTGAGAATTTCGGTGCCTACTGGGACGAGACTTCCATTGATTTCGAAAAACGGATTGTAGAGATACACCAGCCTGACGGGAAAAACGACTTGTTACAGCAAGTGGAAAACGGGGCTTTGACCGTAGTAGCCGGTTGGAAGGCATTGGGACGCCTCTATAGAGGAATTTTGTGTCCTACTGTACGGCAATATGCACACTTGGGAGATGCTTCGGCCCATACTGATCATGTCAGTGGAACGGCTGATGACCGTTGGGTGTTTACGGAAGACAATCCGGGACGTGAGTTACAGGTGGCCGCTTTGGCTGGCAGGTATTTCACGCGTGCTGAAGGGACATAATGATACTCTGGCGGCAGATTGTCTGGAAATAGCCCGTGAGCTGTTTAAGATTACACGTTGTGATAACAATTGGATACTGACAACGAAAGTACATGCCGCCGTAGAGCTTTATCTGGCAACGAAGGAAGCCGGGTACCGCGATTTCGTTTTGCAGCAGCAGGATTTCATCTGCAAGAACATCCGTCAGACGGGTTGGTTCATCGGACGTTTCGACAAGGCTGTGGGAAATGCACGTTTCAGCAAGGCTGTTCGCAAAGCACTGCCGGAGTTGCAGGCTATGTATCAGGAGTATAGCAGTAAAACTCCGTATGGAGTGCCGCATGACAGAGGTAACCGTTCTTCCGGTTCATGGGAACCCCAGCATCTGGCTACAATTACTGTTACCTGCATGCTGCCTATCCTGACTTGTTTGCACCGGACTATATTTTCAATGCTGTCCAATACCTGCTCGGTATGCATCCGGGACGTAATCAGGCAGCGTTTGTAACGGGAGTCGGTGCCGAAACGATGAAAGCTGCCTATGGTGTCAACCGTGCCGACTGGTCTTATATTCCGGGTGGAGTGTCTCCGGGTACAAATCTGATTCGTCCTGACTTGCCCGAATTACTTCATTTCCCGTTCTTATGGCAGGAGGGTGAGTACTGTTTGGGCGGACATGCTACGTGGTTTATGTATATGGTATTGGCATCTCAGAAAATATTGAATGGTAATGAACAGTAAAATAAAGGTAGATAAGTTTGTAATTGTAGCTTTTCTGCTCTGCATGGTCTGCACTATGGCCATGCAGGCAAAAGCTTATGACAATTTTAAGGTATCGGTCTATGTACGTGCCTACGAGGTAGACAAGATGAAGGACATCCATTGGCTGGATTCGACTTGGAATGTGATTTCACAACAGTTGGAAGTGGACAAGATTTATCTGGAAACACATCGTGATTTACTGATTGTGGATGACGCCACCCTGGAGCAAGCTAAGAAATTTTTCCATGACCGGGGAATAGAGACTGCCGGAGGAATTACCTACACCATCAACGAGGCAAACAGTTTCGAGACGTTCTGCTATTCCAATCCCGAGCATCGTGAGATGGTGCGAAAGATTGCAGAACATACGGCAAAGCACTTTGACGAGTTTATTCTGGATGACTTTTTCTTCACCAGTTGCAAGTCGGACATAGAGATAAAAGCCAAAGGTGCGCAGAGCTGGACGGAATACCGTTTGAAGCTGATGACTGAAGCCGGGCGCGACCTTGTGCTGAAACCTGCCAAGAAGGTGAATCCTCGTGTAAAGGTAATCATCAAGTATCCCACTGGTACGACCATTTCCAAGGTTTGGGCTTTAATCTGGAGGAAGGTCCCCAACTCTTTGACGGTGTCTGGACGGGTACCGAAACAAGGGATCCTGCCGGCAACCAGCATCTGCAGAATTATCTAAGCTATAATATTATCCGCTATTTCGATAATCTGCGTCCGGGCTACAACGGTGGAGGATGGGTGGACTCCGGTGGACTGAATCTAGGCATGGACCGCTATGCTGAGCAGCTGCATCTGACCATGCTTGCCAAGCTCCCGAAATCATTCTCTTTGCCTATAACCAGCTTCTGGGCGTGAAGTTGTCTCCCAGGTTCCGTACCCCTTGGCAGGGCATGGGCACCAGCTTTAATTATGATGAGATGACTGCCCCTATCCGGCAGAAGAACGGAACTTCCATAGAGCCTACCACCATGGCACGCATTGCGGATGTTGTATTGAAACAGACTGATAAACTGATAGGTAAGTTGGGTAACCCCATTGGCATCAAGTCCTACAAGCCTTTTCATGTGGCGGGTGATGATTCTTGCAGAATTATCTGGCATGATAGGTTTGCCGATGGATATACGTCCCGTTTTTCCGAAAGACCAACAAGTGGTGCTGCTGACTGCCCAGGCAGCTCAAGCTCCGGAGCTCATGACCGACATTAGGAAGCAATTGCAAAGCGGACGGGATGTGGTGATTACAAGCGGCTTGCTGAAAGCCATTCCTGAAAAAATTGCCGAAATAGTAGAGTTGCGTTGTACCGATTTGAAAGCTCTTGTCAATGATTTTGGCCGATACGGACAAGCCGGACGCGATTTATTGATACCGCAGGTTCAGTATTATACGAATGATGCTTGGGAAGTAGTCAGTGCGGGCCGTCCGTTGACGGGAGGAGTATCGGGGTATCCTATTTTGTTGAGAGCTCCCTATGCCGCCGGCAATCTATATGTATTGACCATTCCCGATGATATGGGAAATTTATATGATTTCCCGGCAAAAGCCTTGAATGAGATTCGCCGCATTATGAGTAGGGATATGGATATCTATCTGGAGGCTCCCTCCAAAGTCGGATTGTTTGTGTATGACAATAAAACACTGGTGGTGGAGAACTTCAATGATGAACCGGTGGAAGTGCGTATTGTTACCGATGATGAGGTGACGAGGTTGGAAAATCTGGAGAATGGGGATATTCTGGCTCCCCTTCCTGCCGAACCCGTACAGAGCAGCGTCCGGTGACACCAAAGAACTCTTTCCGTTTGTCATTACTGCCCCATTCGTATAAGGCTTTCCAATATAAATGACGGGTAAGAAGATTGTCGGATAGTTATTCGGAAGGGTAACGGGAGGTCGGTTCTACAATGGGCCGGCCTCCTTTGCTTCCAGTCATCCGTGAGAATGCTTGTGTTCTTTCAATATCCTGTGCGGCAGTGTCCCGTGCCCCAGCAACTCTATCGGGCAGTTGAAGTTGCGTTCCAGCCATTCTTTCGTAACGCCGGTATCGGGATGGTAGTCCAGGGTTTCGTTGACGCAGGCAATGGACTTGACTTGCTGCAACACCGTGCCGATGTCGTGGCTGACGAGAATAATGGCGCAATCCTTGTTTATCTCTGCCAGCAGTTCGTAGAGGCGGGCTTCGAAACGCTTGTCGATGTATGTGCTGGGTTCGTCGAGAATCACCACCTGCGGGTCGGAGATGATGGCACGGCCCAGGAGGGCACGTTGCAACTGTCCGCCGCTCAAAGCGCCGATGGCACGCTGCTCCATGCCTTCCAGCCCCATGCGGGCTATCACGGCAGAGGCTTTCTCGCGGTGCCGGGCGGTGAAGCGTGAAGCCAGCGGCTTCTTGCTGCTGAGTCCTGAAAGGATGACCTCCTCTACGGTGATGGGAAATTTCCGGTCGATGCTGCTGTACTGGGGCAAGTAACCCATAGATAATTGACAATTGACAGTTGATGATTGACAATTGGCAATTTCGGAGGGGGATGGGGGGCAGGAGTGATATAGAATTTCCCCGGCGGTGGGTTTCAGCAGTCCCAGTATACATTTGATAAGGGTAGTCTTTCCACCACCGTTGGGACCGATGATGCCCAGAAAATCACGTTCGTAGATAATCAGGTTTATATCATGCAGTACGGTCCGGTTATCGTATCCGGCGCTGAGGTTCTTTATCTCTATAATGGGGGATGCAGGCATAGCTTCTTCTTCGTTAAATGGACAGAATCATCGTTTACTCTTTTACAAGCGCTCTGGCGGTATTCATCATCTCCTCCTCCAGTCGTATGAGAGGGGATTGATAGCCACCACCCGGGTTCCGGTCTGCTGGGCGATAAGGTCGGCATTGCGGCGGTCGAATTCCGGCTGTACAAAGATGACGCGTACCTTCTCCTTCTTGCAGGAGTTTATCAGGTTCTTCAGATGGGTGGGAGAGGGTTCCTTTCCACCGGCTTCGATAGGAATCTGGTGCAGGTTGTAGTCGCGGGCAAAGTAGGAAAGTGCCGGATGATAAATCATGAAGGCACGGTCGGCATTCGGGCTGGAAAGCATCTGGCAGATGAGGCTGTCTGTATGCTCTATCCGCCGGATGAGTGCGTTGTAACGTTCCATGTAGGCGTTTTCATTGGCTTTGTCTATGGCGCAGAGTGCATTCAGAATATTTCCGGCAATGATTTGGGCGTTGATGGTGGAATTCCAGATGTGGGGTTCCACACCACCGGCGTGCGTATGGCCTTCGTGTACATGCCCGTCTTTATGATGATGTGCATGGGTATCGTCCAGAATAAGTTCCACATTCTCGGACATATCGAAGAATTGCAGGTGGGGAGCATTGTCCGTCAGTTTTTCCGTCCATGTCTGCTCGAAACCGATGTAGCCGATGCGGAAATAGGCCTTACTTTGCGCGAGGTCGACGAGCTGCTGGGGCGTGGGGTCGTAGGTTTCCGGACTTGAACCTTTGGGCACCATGCTGACGACGGTGAATTCATCGCCGGCAATGGCTTCGGTGAAATACCGCAGCGGCTCGATGGTGACGGTAATCACGGGTTTATCGTCATTCTTCTTGTTCTGTTGGCCTCCTTGCTTGCACGAGAAGAGCAAGGTGGCTATGAGGAGTAAAAAACAAAACTTTTTCATTTACAATTTACTATTTACAATTTACAATTTGGCTGCGCTGTGGCAGGGGGCATCAACTATTCATTATCAACTATTCCTTATCCATTATCACTTCCTCTTTCCTTCCCCTCAGTATCTCCCGTTTCCCTCCGGGGGGGCCTGGAAGACGCTCTACCTTGAATCCTATGGCTTGCAGCATGCGACGTACTACTCCTTTGGCGCAGTAGGTGGTCAGCACGCCATCAGTGCTCATGGCGGCATGGATATTCCGGAAGACTTTTTCCTCCCACATTCCCGGTTGCTTTTCGGGTGCAAAAGCATCGAAGTAGACAACGTCGAACGGAGATTTATTAATCATTAACAAACTGTCGATGCTTATTGTTTCGATATCTGCCCGCACTTTTCTCAGTGTGAAATAAGGAGTTATGGCAACTTCTTCTTCCCACGCAGCCCGATGCAGTTCCTCGAACAGAGGATTGTCGCTATATTTTAGCGCATCCACCTCCGGCCATGCAAGCGGATAGAGTTCGATACCGGTATAGTGCACAGGTCTCTTTTCCTTTTCGGCAGTTTCCAGTGTAAGCAGGGCATTCAGCCCGGTGCCGAAACCGATTTCAAGGATATGCGGGCGGGCAGTAGCGGATGCTTTCAGTCCCATGTCGATGAAGATGTGCTGTGACTCTGTACGTGCCCCCTTTACCGAATGATAATGTTCATTCAGTTCCGGTACAAACAGTGTCGCACTTCCGTCTTCCGTCTTCTCTATGATTCGTTGCATCACTTCTGCTTTTGTTGAATGTTTTTATTTAGTTTAATTCTCTGTGATTCAGCGTGTTGTTGCGCCTATATATCCAGCGTGCTGCATCTATACATCCAGCACGTTGCATCTATACATCCAACGCGTTGTATCTATACATCTATTGCTCAAACTCACTACATGTCAATAATTCATCATCGAAATGGCTCCTTGCAGTGCCCACAGCATAGCTATGTAGCGCACCAATTTCCCTGCAAACATGGACGTGGTGGTCAGCATCAGATTACTGCGCATGAAGCCCAGTGCAATGGCTATGGCCTCTCCCACAAAAGGCAGAAAGGCGAAGAAAGCCATCAGTGCCCCTTTCCCTTGGAGGAAATGCTGCATCCGTTCTATCTTTTCCCTTTTTACCTTGAAATATTTCTCAATCCAGTCTATACGTCCCAGACGTCCCATGTAGTAGCACGTCATGCCTCCCAGCGTATTTCCCAAGGTGGCGGAGAGTACGCACAGTGCCGGGCTCAGACCGACCTTGACCAGTGCTACCATCACTATCTCGGAACTGAACGGAATGATGCTTCCTGCCAATAGGGCAGAGATGAACAGACCGACATATCCCCAGTCAATCAGCAGCTGTACGAGTGTATCTACAAAAGCGTCCATATATTGAATCCTAATAGAATGAATAATCCGATAAATGCACAAATGAAGAATATATTGGAACTGCGGCTATTTGTCAGTACAAACAAGTGTCCCGCCAGGATGCTGACACCGATGAGCAGGAAGGACATCAGGTGGACACTCAATACCGGTTGCAGTCCGATATAGACAAAGATGCAGAAATTCAGCAGGATGAGGAAGTGTAGATAGCTTCGGGTGCGTATCTTGTCTTCATAGCCGGCAATGAGACAGTGTGCCGCGCTGACGATGAACAGAACAAGGAGATATCCGAGGGTGGCGAGTTCCCACGGCTGATAGTCGAACCGGGTGGGAGCGAAGGTCACCAGCTCGCGGAAGGGCTGGCAGAAGAGTTCCATTTGCCCGTAGTAGAGGCGTGTCCCAGCAACAGCCAGTAGGGTACGCTCCATCCTACCAAGGAAGCGAAGAAACTTTGGGTTGGAGAGACTGGAAGTTGTAGGCACCTATCCAGAAGATGGGGACAAACAGCATGAGCTGCGGAAAAAGCAGGCTGCCCAGTCCGATGAAGACAAAGGCGTGGAAGAGACTGCCTGTGGGCCGTGCCTGCTGGTAGCTCTTGAAGAGGAAAAACAGTGCCACCAGGAAGGAGGCGGCTGCCAAGTCTCCCGCATACAGCATGTGCAGGCTGGGGCAGACGGATATCAGCAGGAAGTAGACAGAAGTCTGTACCGATGCCCGCATCCGGATGATGGCGAACGTATTGTTGAGCTGTATTAGGAAGTACCCGATGACGGCATACAGAATAAAGCTGAAGAGACGGTTTGCCCAGGTGGGGATGCAGAAGTCGCAGAATGTTTCCCAAAGGGAATATCCGCTTTGCTGTGTCTCCGTCTCGGGCAACAGAACAGCGGTCAGTATCCAGCAGGATACTGAAATCAGGATAGCGGTGGGTAGTGTGAACCGCCCTGCCGTTATCCGGTTCTGGAATCTCTTCGTTCTCATTTATAAGTCAAATCCGATGTCGCGACGGAAATATTTCTTTTCGAAGTTTATCATGTCGGCCACGCGGTAGCTCTTCTGCAAGGCTTCTTCCTTTGTTTCACCATAGGAGCAGACGGCGATGACACGGCCACCGGCAGTTACGGTCTGTCCGTCTTTGGTGGCTGTTCCGGCATGGAAGAGGATGCTGTCCGTTTCGGCAGCCTTCTCGAATCCGGTCATCACCTTGCCCTTTTCGTAGGCTTCCGGATATCCTCCGCTTACCAGCATGACGCAAGCGGCTGTGCGTGAGTCGAATTCCAGTGTACGCTGGTCGAGGTCGCCCTGGGCAACGCCTTCGAGTAGGTCTACCAGGTCGCTCTTGATACGCAGCATTACACTTTCGGTTTCGGGGTCGCCCATGCGGACGTTGTATTCAATTACCATCGGTTCGCCCTTCACGTTGATAAGTCCCAGGAAGATGAAGCTTGGTAGCCGATTTCTTCTTCCAGCAGACCGTTTACGGTAGGTTCGATGATGCGGGTGCGTACTTTTTCCATAAATGTTTCGTCGGCAAAAGGTACGGGAGTAACGCTGCCCATACCGCCGGTGTTGAGGCCTTTGTCGCCTTCGCCGATACGCTTGTAATCTTTGGCTACGGGCAATACCTTATAGTGGCGGCCGTCTGTCATCACGAATACGGAACATTCGATGCCGCTGAGGAACTCTTCAATGACTACCGTGGCGCTGGCATCGCCGAACATGCGTCCAGCATTTCCTTCAGCTCTTTCTGAGCTTCTTCCAGTGTGGGGAGAATCAGCACGCCCTTGCCTGCACACAGTCCGTCGGCCTTCAGTACGTAAGGCGCTTCGAGGGAAGCGAGGAAGTCGAGTCCCTCCTGCAAGTTGTCGGCGGTGATGCTCTTGTAGCGGGCAGTGGGGATGTTGTGGCGCATCATGAAGCTTTGGCAAATTCCTTGCTACCTTCCAGTGTAGCACCTTTGGCGGTGGGGCCGATGATGTCGATATGGCAGGTGGCAGGGTCTTCCTTGAAGCTGTCGAAGATGCCTTGTACCAACGGGTCTTCGGGACCCACAACAATCATGTCGATTTCTTTCTCAAGGGCAAAGGCCTTGAGTGCGGGAAAGTCTGTCGCCTTCAGGTTCACATTCTCGCCTGCTTCGCTTGTACCTGCATTGCCGGGAGCAATATATAGTTTCTCTACTTTCGGGCTTTGGGCAATCTTCCATGCCAGAGCGTGTTCGCGGCCACCGGAGCCTAATAATAATACTTTCATGGGTTCATTTACAATTTACAATGTACAATTTGTCTGTGCTGTGGGGCATCAGGTAAGTTGTACAGATTGTTATACTTAATGATTTATTCTCTCTTTTATTCTCTTCTTTCTTCTACCATCTACTCCCTATTTGCACGCCCGCACTGCATAGCAAATTGTACATTGTATATGGTACATTGTACATTAAAGATATTCTTCAAAATATCTTGTTATCTTCTCGTGCAGATGCACACGGTCGCGTCCCAGGACGTTGTGCTTGTGCGTGGGATAGATAAACAAATCGGGATAGGTACGGGCATCCACGCACGCCTCATGAATGAAAGGGTGTGCTGCGGCACGCAGGTGTCGTCGTGGTCGTCGTGTATGATGAGCAGATGTCCTTTCAAGTTACCGGCAAGGTTTTCAGATTTGTCG
>ENA-OQCP01000347-OQCP01000347.1-human-gut-metagenome-genome-assembly--contig:-NODE-347-length-20807-cov-11.534091_pt1 | contig 20807 bp, 31 predicted proteins | sample MGYA00242760_ERZ504583 | MGnify/ENA primary metagenome ERZ504583 (study PRJEB26092, sample SAMD00036308) | human gut metagenome | host: Homo sapiens | study: EMG produced TPA metagenomics assembly of...
CTTCAACAACACCTACACCGCAAAGGGATCCGTGGAGCTGACGGCGACCAAGACCTCAAGGTTGCGGACGGCTTCGATCACACGACGAAGCCTGCGGACGCGAGTTCACCTTCGACCTGAAGGACGCTGCCGGCAACGTGATCGCCACCGCGAAGAACGATGCAAACGGCAAGGTCTGCTTCACGCGCGACTTCGAGCTCGCCGACCTGGGCGGCGCCGCGAGCAAGGACTTCGCCTACACCATCGTGGAGCAGCCGGGCGCGGAGGCCGGCATGGTCTATGACAATCATGCCCTCATCTATACGGTGACGGTCACAGACGGCGGGAACGGAGCACTGAATGCGAAGGCGATCGTGACGAGCGCATCCGGCTCGGATACCTTCACCAACACCTACCAGCCGGCCGCGACCGGTCTGGCCCTCGGTGCGCAGAAGAGCTATGTGAAGAAGGACGACAATACGCCGATCGTCCCCAAGGACGGCGAGTTCACCTTCGATGTGTACGAGGCAAAATGACTGCTGAGCAGCTTGCCGGGGCCAAGCCCGTCCGGACCGCGACCAACGGCGCGGACGGAAGTGTTAACTTCGACGCCTTCTCCTACGCGAAGCCGGGCACGTACGAGTACACTATCGTGGAGCGGAAGGGTGATCTGGCCTACGTGACCTACGACGACGCGGTGCATCATGCCGTGGTGACGGTTGTGGACAATGCCGGCACGCTGCAGGCGAGCGTCGCCTACGACGGCGCGGACGCCACGAAGCCCACCTTCACCAACACCTACAAGGCGAAGGCGACGAACTCCGGCGCGATCGCCCTCACCAAGAGCGTTGACGTGCACGACGGCAGCTATCAGCTAAAGGCGGGAGACTTCGCCTTCGAGCTGGTGGGGTCTGACGGTACGGTGCTCCAGACCCAGAAGAACGACGCCAAGGGCAAGGTTTACTTTAACGAGCTGACCTTCGACCATGCGGGCACCTTTCCCTTCACGGTCCGTGAGGTGCAGCCGACGGACGGCGCGCCGGGCGTGCCGGGCGTGACCTACACCGGCAAGACGTACACCCTGACCTACGTGGTGAAGGACAACAACGACGGCAAGCTGGTGGTAGAGAGCTCTACGGTGAAACCGAGCGAGGGCACCGAGAACGGCGTCACCCCCAATACCATGACGTTTGCGAACAGCTACCAGCCGGGTCAGACCTCCTACCAGATCTCTGGCACCAAGGTGCTTGAGAATGCCGACCCGGCCACCACGCGGACGCCCGCCGATGGCGAGTTCACATTCGCGCTGATTGACGTGGCCACCGGGCAGGAGATCGACCGGACCACGAACGTGGGTAAAGCGTTTACCTTCAAGGCCATCTCGTACACCGCAACTGGTTCGCATGCGTACCAGGTGAAGGAGGTTGCGGGCCAAGATGGCACCATCACTTACAGCGATGCGGTGCTGGACGTAACGGTGAACGTGACCGATGACGGCAGCGGCCAGCTGACCGCGACGGCGAATAAGACGGCTGCGGATCTGACCTTCACCAACACCTACACGCCGACGGCAACGACGGCGACGATTACCGGAACGAAGGCTCTGACCGGCCGCGACCTGGCCGAGGGTGAGTTCTTCTTCGACCTGAAGGACGCCGACGGTAACGTGGTGCAGACGGTGCAGAACGGCGCCGACGGCACGTTCGGCTTCGCGCCGCTGCAGCTGGACAAGGTGGGGACGTACGTCTACACCGTGTCCGAGCGGGCAGGGGCGACGGCGAACGGCGTCACCTACGACACGACGGTCTTTACCGCGACGGTGACGGTGACGGAGAATGCGGAGACGCACGCGCTGGAGGCGCAGGTTGCCTACAGCAAGGGCGGCAAGGCTGCGGATGCGGTGGCGTTCAGCAACAGTTACGCGCCGGCCGCGACTGAGGTGAAGCTGGGGGCCTCCAAGGTGCTGAGCGGCGAGGACCTGAAGGAAGGGCAGTTCTCCTTCCAGCTGAAGGATGCCGACGGCAAGGTGCTGCAGACCGCAAAGAACGCGGCGGACGGCACGGTGGGCTTCGAGGCGATCTCGTACGACAAGCCCGGAACGTACGCCTACAGCATCTCCGAGGTGGACGACGGTCAGAAGAACGTGACGTACGACGCGGCCGAGCACCGGGTAACGGTGACGGTGACGGACGACGGTGCGGGCCATCTGGTGGCGACGGTAACCTATGACGGCGCCGTGGCGCCGGTGTTCAAGAACACGTACACGCCGCCGACCACCCCGCCGACGGAGCCGCCCACCAATCCGCCGAGCAAGTCACCGGTGCCGAAGGAGGAGAAGCCGGGTCTGCCGTATACGGGCGATACCAGCTTGTCGCCGATGGCCCTGGGTGGCATCGCGGGCGGCGCGGTGGTGCTGATCGCCGCAGGCGTTATCCTGCGGCGCCGGAACCGGTAGCTACGGCGGCCGAGAAGGGCTTTGATTGAGGGCGGGTGGTCGCAGGGCGCGGCCGCTCGCCCTTTTTGGTGAAAGGCTATGTTAGCCCGCCGTTTACACGTCCGGCTCCAGATGGAACTCGTACTCCGGCTCCATCATCTTCTTCCGGATCTTTTCGTAGCGCCCGTCGTCGAGCTGCTCGCGCATGAGCGACGTCCTGTCCCCGACGCGTGCGGCCTCGCGCAGCCATCTGAACCACATCAGGCAGCTGTGGAGCCTGCGGTCGATACGCCCTTGAACCTCTCGAGGAAGTGGCCGAGCGAACCCTGCGCTTCAGCATCCTCTGGACCGTGTCCCGCTCGTACCCGGTGAGCCTGCGTGGGTCCTCGGGACCGCCCTCGCGGCGCCCTTCCCGCCCTTTCCAGACATGGCGTCCTCCGATCTCCCGGGGCCGGCCGATCCGGCCTCAGGTATCGGATTCCCAAATTTATCCGTATATGTGCGGATGAATGCGGGAGGCGTTCGGATGAAGTTGTATTCAAGGAAAGAGACTGACCCTTTGTCGCATTCCGTGCGGGTTATATGCAGGTATGCCTGCGCACGCTATCATGTATGGGTTAGACCGCAACTATGTACCCCATACGCGAAGGGATGCGCATGTATCTGAAGATCGACATGTTCTAGCCGGGCTTACCCCCGCATCGGCGCCATGCGCCCCATCAATTCTGCCGATTTTCACCTTCACGCATATAAAGGAGTCCCGTCATGCGCGACAAGCTCGAAAAGATCATCAAGGCCTACGAGGAGCTCGAGAAGAAGCTTTCCGACCCGGCCGTCGCCTCCGATATTAAGGAGTTCACGCGTCTCAACAAGGAGTACGCGCACCAGTCCGACCTCATCGCCGCCTCGCGCGAGTACATCGGCGCGCTCGATGACATCGAGGCTGCCAAGGAAATGCTCCACGATACGACCGATGCCGATGAGAAAGAGATGCTCCAGATGGACATCTCCGAAAACGAGGCCAAGCTTCCCCAGCTCGAGGAAGACATTAAGTACATGCTCATCCCGAGCGACCCCAACGACGACAAGAACACCATCGTCGAGATTCGCTCCGCCGCCGGTGGCGACGAGGCGGCCATCTTCGCCGGCGACCTGTACAAGATGTATCAGCGCTTTTGCGAGTCGCGTGGCTGGAAGACCACCGTGCTCGATTCCAGCCCCAGCGAGGCCGGCGGCTTTAAGTCCATCGAGTTCAAGGTCGAGGGCGACCGCGTCTACTCCGTCATGAAGTTTGAGTCCGGCGTACACCGTGTCCAGCGCGTTCCCAAGACCGAGTCCCAGGCCGTATCCAGACCTCCACGCAACCGTCGCCGTGCTTCCCGAGGCCGAGGAGATCGACGTTCAGATCAACCAGTCAGACCTGCGCATCGATACCTACTGTGCCTCCGGCCCTGGCGGTCAGTGCGTTAACACCACCTACTCCGCCGTGCGCATCACCCACCTGCCACCAATACCGTGGTGCAGTCGCAGGAGCAGCGTTCCCAGATCCAGAACCGCGAGGTCTGCATGCAGATGCTGCGCGCTCGTCTGTACGAGATGGAGCTCGAGAAGCAGCAGGCAGAGCTCGGTGCCGAGCGCCAGAGCCAGATCGGCCACGGCAACCGTTCCGAGAAGATCCGTACCTACAACCAGCCCCAGGACCGCGTGACCGATCACCGCATCGGTTTCAACTCCACCTACAACGGCGTCCTTCTGGGCGATCAGCTCGGCACCGTCATCGAGGCGCTCGCCGCCGCCGAGCGAGCGAGAAGCTGGCACAGGCTGTGTAGGTTACGCGGTTTTACAAACCGCGTAACGACTCGACGCTGCGCGCCGTCCAGAGCGACAATTTGTCATTCAAAAGGCAAGGCATGACCAGAAGGTCTATGCCTTGCCCTTTTCATGCCAACTTGTTCGCTCTGGACGTCGCTCGCTGACATTGCCAAAACATTGGCGTTTCCTTGGTTGTCAAATGATCCGTAGGGAGTCATTGGTGACATTGCTTGATATTTTATTCAGTCGGCTGTTATGGCATTTGAGCTGCTTACCTGCTTAAGGTAATTGACGGCATAAGTCCGCTATCGAAAATATTGCTCGAAAAATCGTCCAAGAAGTCGCGGGGCGATTTTTGACGCGTCGCGCGTCAAGCGATGTGGCAAGTATTTGGTTAGATATTGGTCAGTTTTGGGGCAACCTTGCCAAAAGCTTGACGAATGCAAATCTAGACGTCGGCGAATGAACACTTTGAGCGAGCCCGGTGCAAATTCTGCTGATTCTCGATAATCGCTTCAATCGTCCCTTGCCAAGCGCTGGCCTCGCTTACAATCTGCTCCGACATTCGCGCGCCGCCCGGCGCTTAAGAGGGGAGGGCCCCATGGCAAACGAGATCTGGACCATCAAGCGTTGTCTCGAGTGGACCAAGGAGTACCTGGCCGAGCGCGGCGAGGAGCATCCCCGTCTTTCTGCCGAGTGGCTGCTGTGCGCGGCCACGGGCCTGGCGCGTATCGACTTGTATATGCGCATGGACGAGACGCTTAACGCGGCCCAGCTCGAGACCATGCACGCGGCCGTCGTTCGTCGCGCCAAAGGCGAGCCGCTGCAGTACATCACCGGCAGCACGCAGTTTCGCATGATCGACGTCGCGTGCGCCCCCGGCGTGCTCATCCCGCGCCCCGAGACCGAGATGCTCGTCGAAGAAGTCCTGAACTATCTGGATACCGAGGTGCTGAGCCCCGAGCCGCTGCCCGTCAGCGTGTTGAGCTGCTTGGAACGATGAGGTCGAGCAGGCCCGCAAAGCCGAGGCGGCGCTGGCCGACGAACGCGCGACCGCCGAGCGCCGTGCTGCCAACCTGACGGCCGCCGATGAGGCTGCGCTGGGTAGCGACGTGCTCGGTAGCCGCGCCTATGCCGAGGAGCTTGCCGATCGCGAGGCCGAGGAAGCCGCCGCGCAAGCAGCAGAAGCCGAAGCCGCGGAAGCCACCGAGCCCGAGCTCGACGAATACGGCATCGCCATCGAGGGTGCCGACCAGGAGACGGTTTCAGCTCAGGATGCCGCTGCGCCTGCCCCAGCCGAGCCCCGCACTGCCCGCGTTCTCGAGGTCGGCTGCGGCACGGGCTGTATCTCGCTCTCGATCGCCTGGGAGCGTCGCGGCCACGTCACCTGCACTGCTACCGATATCGAGCCGCGCGCCATCGACCTTGCTACCAAAACCGCGATGCGCTTGGCCTCACGTCCGATGAGGTCGCCTTCAGCCTCACGAACCTGGTGAGTTCCATTCCCCGTGAAGAGTGGGGCACCTTTGACGTACTCGTCTCCAACCCGCCTTACATCCCGACCGCGTCATGCGCTCGCTGCCGCACGAGGTCAAGGACTTTGAGCCCGATCTGGCGCTCGAGGGCGGCGCCGACGGCCTCGATATCTTCCGCCGCCTGCTCAACGCGGCGCCCTACATGTTGTGCGCTGGCGGCCTCTTTGCCTGCGAGCTCTACGAGGGCGCGCTCGACGCTGCGGCCGAGCTCTGCCGCCAAGCAGGCCTTTCGGACGTGCGCATCGTCCACGACCTCACCGATCGCCCCCGCATCGTCCGAGCCATCGTCACCGAGTCCAAACAGCGCCAGTAATATTTATTAACTGGTTAGCAAAATTATAAAGTAGTTTATAATTAGGACGGCTGAAAGAGGTCGGCCCATGCAACCCCCTGCCTTTCGGGAAATCATTGCCCTACTCAAGCACGATGGATTCGTGAAGGTCGCGCAAGTCGGTAGTCATGCTAAGTATGTTTCTGGTGACCGTGTTGTCACCGTGAACGGCTCTGGTGGTGATCGACCAAAGAAGGGCACGTGGTCAAGTATTCGTCGCCAAGCTGGATGATAGTTGGAGGCAAAATGAGGCAGCGATTTACCTATGACTGCGTTCTCATAAAAGAAGACGACGGTTACTGCGCCAGCTTTCCGCAGATTCCCGGCGCCTTTGCCGATGGCGATACGCGCGAAGAAGCGATTGCCCATGCCACCGAGGCACTGATGGCGTTTTTGGCCGACGACCTCAACAACGGTTTGACTCCGGCAGGGTACGAACGCTCGGCCGAGGTCGTGGCCCTTTCAGTCGAAATCGACCACGAGGACGCTCGGGAAGCGGCGTGCCGAACATTTAAAGACGCAGCGCTGGACCTCAAAGTCTCCGCTCCGCGGATTACCGCGCTGGTCAAAGCCGGCAAACTCGATGTTGAACTCGTCGACGGCCGTCGGATGATAACGATAGACAGTATCGAGCGTTACGCCGCCCAAGAACGTCACGCCGGAAGACCAAAGAAGTTCGTAGCCGTCCAATAACCCACTAACTTTCACCGACTACTAGAGCCGCTCACCAAACCAACATGCGCTCTGGGCAAATAGATTGAACGTTTCGTGCGAGAATGCCCCACAGTAAACAAACTTGCACCAGAGCGTAAGGGGCTGGCATACACATGCAGACGGTCTATCGGGTATACGAGGGAACGCGCGAGCCGCATCGGCTTGCCGCCGAGCGCACGGCCGAGGTGCTTGGCCGCGGCGGCCTGGCTTTGATCCCGACCGAGACCGTCTACGGTGTCGCCGTGGCAGTCAACGCCTTCTCGGACGCCGTGCCCCAAGATGCAAGCGAATTCCCATCGTGGCCGCGCGATCCGCAGGCCGCCGTCAATGGCGCCGCAGTTCCTGCGCTCGGCACCGGCTATCGCCGTATCTTCACTCTCAAGCAACGTGAGCTCACGCAAACCGTCGCTTGGCTGGTCGATGGCGTCGAAGCACTCGACCGCTATGGCGTGGATATCCCTAACGAGGCCCGCGTACTCGCACGACGATGCTGGCCGGGAGCCCTGACTATCGTGATTAAGGCAGCCCCCTGCGTGCCGACCTTTATGCGTGCTGCCGACGACACCGTGGCCTGCGCGCTTCGGCCTCTCCCGTGGTCCAGGCGCTCATCCGCGCCTGCGGCAGTCCCTTGCCTGCACGAGCGCCAATACGCACGGCGCGCCTCGCCGATAAGCTTTGCCGCCGTCGAGGGTCGCATCCTGGAGGGGGTCGATGTTGCCGTCGACGCCGGTGAGACCCCGTGTCGCGACGCCTCGACCATCGTGTCGTTCCAGCACGGCGGGCTCCAGATCCTGCGCCAAGGCGCACTTCCCGCATCAGAGATCGAACGGGTCCTGTCCGACCCGATGCAATAGAAAGGTGTAAGCGATGTCGTTGAATCTGGGCAGCCTGGGCATGGAAGATGCCTCGTTTAACTTTGGCGGTTCCTACATCATGGCGCTCGACTGCGGCACCACCTCGGTACTTGCGACCATCGTCGACGAGTACGGATGCATCGTCGCGCAGGCACGTCGCAGCGTCAAAACCAGCTTCCCACGTCCCGGTTGGTAGAGCAAGACCCCATGGCGGTCCTTGCCAGCCAGATCGCCGTCATGATGGAAGTCCAGTTTAAGAGCGGTATCCACTCCGACCGCATTGCCGCCATCGGCATCTCCAACCAGCGCGAGACCACGGTGGTCTGGGACCGCGTGAGCGGTCAGCCGATCTATAACGCCATCGTATGGCAGTGCCGCCGTACCGCGCCGGCAATCGACGCGTTGGTTGAACAGGGTTGCGAGGAGCTGGTGCGCTCCCGCACGGGACTCACGCTCGACCCGTATTTCTCGGCCTCCAAGGTACAGTGGATTCTCGACAACGTCGACGGCGCACGCGAGAGCGCGGCGGCGGGCGACCTCATGTTTGGCACCATCGACACCTGGCTCATCTACAACCTCACCGGCGGCCAGATCTTTGCCACCGACTACACCAATGCCAGCCGCACGGCACTCTTTAATATCCATACGCTCGATTGGGACGACGACCTGCTGGCGCTCTTTGACGTTCCACGTTCCATGATGCCCGAGGTTCGCTGGAGCTCGGGTGACTACGGCCGCGTCGCGAGCGACATCATGACCAACATGCCGCCCATCATGGGTGTGGCGGGCGACCAGCAGGCGTCGCTGTTCGGTCACTGCTGCTTCCATCCCGGCCAGACCAAAAACACCTATGGCACGGGCTGCTTTATGCTCATGAACACCGGCGACGAGATCGTCGAATCCAAGAACGGTCTGGTCTCCACCATCGGTATCGCTGCGAACGGGAAGATCAGCTATGCGCTCGAGGGCTCCATCTTGCTGCCGGTTCCACCATGAACTGGCTTCGCAACAACATGGGCATCATCTCGAGCGTGAGCGAGTCGGCACAACTCGCCGCTTCGATTAGCGACAACGAGGCTGCTACTTCGTTCCCGCCTTTGCGGGTCTGGGCGCTCCCTGGTGGGACCCGCATGCCCGCGGTATCGTGTGCGGTCTGACCGGCGCCTCGAGCCGTGCGACCATCGTACGTGCCGCCTGCGAATCCATGGCATATCAGAGCTACGACGTGCTGCGCGCCATGGAGCAGGACGTGGGGCTTTCGATCGAGCGCCTGTCTGTCGATGGCGGTGCCTCGCGCAACGAGTTCATCATGCAATTCCAGGCCGACCTGCTGGATATCCCCGTGCTGCAATGCGAGACGGTGGAGACCACGGCAATCGGTGCCGCGTACTTGGCGGGTCTTGCCGTCGGCTATTGGGAAGACCTGGAAGAGCTGGAGCAAAATGCCCAGATCGTTAGGACCTTCCTTCCCCACATGTCCGCCGAGCGCCGCGAACAAAACCTTGCGGGCTGGTGTGATGCAGTCAGGCGCTCGCTCGGTACCGCACAGTAGGGCTGCGATGGGCTGCTCGATACAACAAACCGCTAAACTAATGCATGGCGTGCGGCGGCAACATTGCTGCGCGCTTGTCAGCAAGGCCGTTTTGCGGCCGCAACGAAAGGGGCAATCAACCATGACCGTCACCTATGATGCGTCCCGTGTGACGCTTGTCGATCACCCGCTCGTTCAGCACAAGCTGTCGATCCTGCGCGATAAAAACACCGGCACCAACCAGTTCCGCCAGCTCGTGCGCGAGCTTGCGCTCTTTGACGCTACGAGGCCATGCGCGACCTGCCTATGGAAGACGTCGAGGTCGAGACCCCCATCACTACCGCCACGTTCAAACAGCTTGCCGGCAAGAAACTCGCCATCGTGCCCATCCTGCGTGCGGGCCTTGGCATGGTCGACGGCATCCTCGACCTGGTGCCCTCCGCTCGCGTGGGCCACATCGGCATGGAGCGCGACGAGGTCACCCACGAGCCGCATGAGTATTACTGCAAGATGCCCAAGGATATCGACCAGCGTATCTGCCTGGTTGTCGACCCCATGCTCGCCACGGGCGGTTCGGCCGAGATGGCTATCAGCTACCTGCGCGAGCGCGGTGTCAAGGACATCCGCATGCTGTGCATCGTCGCCGCGCCCGAGGGCCTCAAGTCGCTGACCGAGAAGGATCCCGATGTACATATCTATACCTGCGCCATCGACGACCATCTCAACGAGGCTGCCTACATCGTTCCCGGCCTCGGCGACGCCGGCGACCGCATCTACGGCACGCTCTAGTCGCTGGGCTAAACGGCCGCGGCTGCAAATACGAAGAAACGGTGCGCGCGGACGAACAAAAGGCGACCGCGCGCACTCCTGTTAACGGACGTTTTGCCCTGCAGGGTTCGAGAAAAACGTATTACCGTACCTGCGGCATAAAGAAGGTCTTAAGAAAACGAACAGGTGCGTATTAACCGATGCTTTTTCGGTTGTACTTTAGCGATTGGCTCGTACAATAGTCACCAATGTTTGGCGGGAACTGTTCTGTGAAGCGTTAAAAAGGAAAGTGAGGACGCCAGTGTTTCAGATAGCCGATCTGCTCGCTATCGTTGCAGGCGCCATCGCGGGCGCAATTGCCTTCCTTCCCTTTGTCTTTACGCTCAAGCCGGTTCTTGACGATAAACAGAATGCGGACATGCTCAAGGGTATGGTGAGTCTGGCGGTCTCGGCAATCGCCCTGCTCGTCTTTACCTTGGTTGTGTTTGTGTTGTTCGGAGAGGCATTTCGCATGTTCCTCCTGGGCGAGGCGATCGGCTTCGTGGCTTTATGGCTGCCTGCACGGTTCGTGTCGTCAAGGCGCTGCGAGATCCTCATGAGGTCGAAAGGTAAGTCGTGGAAATTTTTGAAAAGCTGCCTGATGAGATTAATCATCTGGTCAGCGAGTTCAGCTCCACCCCTGTCGTGGGCGATCTGAGCTGCGGCATCACGCAGTACTCGTTTTGGCTGATCGTCTCCACGATCGTGCTCCTGATCGTCCTGGCCGTGTTCAAGAAGAAGCAGACCCTGGTCCCCAAGGGCTTCTTCGTCAACGGTTTCGAGTACATCATCGAGTACGTCGAGAACGATATCGGCAAGGGCGTCGTGGGTGAGAACTGGAAGAAGCACTTCCCGTTCCTGTGCTCGCTTTTCCTGTTCATCCTGATCAATAACATGATCGGCCTGATTCCGGGAATGAAGCCCGGCACCGGCGCAATCGGCTCCACCGCCGCGCTCGCCATCTTCGCCTTCGTGTATTTCATCTACTACGGATGCAAGGCTCACGGCGTGATCGGCTACATCAAGAGCCTCGCCCCGCAGGGCGTAAGCTTCCCGATGAACGTGCTTGTGTGGGTCTCGAGCTTTTCTCGACCTTCCTGCGTCTCATCACGCTTGCCGTCCGTCTGTTCTGCAACATGTTCGCAGGACACGTGGTCATGGGCTCGTTCGCCATCATGCGAGCATGTTCATGCAGCCGCTGCTTCAGCAGGTTTCCGCGGCCCACGCCGTTGGCGCCCTGCCTTCGCTAGCCTGGCTTGCCATCCTCATCCTGATCTATGCGATCGAGCTTGTGGTCGGCGCCATCCAGGCTTACGTCTTCACGGTCCTTACCGCCGTGTATGTCTCCGAGGCAGAGGAGGTCGCGGAGGAGGAGTAGCCTTCCGCTCGCGCCTTAAAGGTAAGCAATTCGTTAAACCGCCGGTGCCCGTACCCATGGAGCCCGGCAGTTATAAAAAAGGTTATCCTGCGTGAAATAAGACACGCACGACAAAGGAGGAATCGTGGGAGTTATCGGTTACGGTCTCGGTGTTATCGGCGCTGGTCTTGCTATCGGCCTGTCTGCTCTGGGTGCTACGGGTGCTATGGCCCGTCAGCCTGAGGTCCAGGGCCGCGTGTTCACCGTCTTCATCATGGGCTCCGCCTTCGGCGAGGCTCTGGCTCTGATCGGCTTCGTTGTCGCGCTGATCGTTAAATAGCACGGAGCGTCAAGTATGAATCTTTCATCCCAGAAGAGCGCGATCGCACTCTCCGCGTCCGCGGCCGCGCTGCTCATGCCGGTTTCCGCGTTCGCCGAGGACGGCGCTGCCGGTGCGGACATCCTCATCCCTAAGATGGCGGAGTTCATCCCGGCGCTTATCGCCTTCCTGATTATCTGGATCGTGCTGGCCAAGGTCGCCCTGCCGGGCATCATGAAAACCATGGAGGAGCGCGGCAAGAAGATCGAGGAGAGCCTCGACGAGGCCGAGAAGACCAAGCAGGAGGCTATCGCCAAGCGCGCTGAGTCCGACTCGATCGTCACCGACGCCCGTCGTCAGGCTGCCGACATCGTTCTCGAGGCCCGTAAGGACGCCGAGTCCGAGCGCGCCCGTATCATCGAGGCTGCTCACAAGGAGGCCGAGGAGATCATCGCCAAGCCCATACGACCGTCGAGGACGAGCGCAAGTCATTTACGCCGGTGCCGCGAGCTCCATCGCCGACCTGTCCGTTGCCGTCGCCACCAAGATCGTGGGCGAGGCACTCGAGGACGATGCCGAGCAGAAGAAGCTCATCGAGCGCTACATCCAGGAAGCAGGTAGCCTGAATGCCGACTAGCCGCTATCAGGACAAGGTGCTCGAGACCTACGCGCGCTCCCTTCTGGAAGCCGCTAAGGCCGAGAACCATGTGTTCGAGGACCTCGAGATGATCGAGCGCTTGGCTTCTGCCAGCCCCGAGATCATCGCCGTGCTCGACACCATGTCCAAGCGCGACCAGCTCGACCTTCTTCCCAAGGTGGCAGCTGCCTTTAAGTATGTTGCCGAGGAAGACGAGGATGTAGTGGGCGTGACCGTCACCACGGCGATCCCGCTCGACGACGAGCTGCGTCAAACCATCACTAAGAAATGCGAGCAGGACTTCGGCCGCAAGGTATTCCTTATCGAGCAGGTTGACCCGTCTATCGTGGGCGGCCTGGTGCTCGAGGCCCGCGGCGAGCGTCGTGACATTTCCGTCAAGACGCAGCTGCGCATCGCGCAGGAGACCCTCGCAAACTCTGCTAATTCGTACGGAGGTGAAGCCTAATGTCCGAAACCCTCAATGCCCAGGATATCGCCAAGAAACTGCAGGAGCAGCTCACGAGCCTCTCCGCGACGGTCGATACGCATGAGGTTTCAACGGTCGACGAGGTAGGCGACGGCATCGCGCGCGTCTCCGGCCTCAAGAGCGCCATGGCAGGCGAGCTTCTGGAGTTCAAGAGCTCCGATACCGGTGAGACCGTCTTCGGCCTTGCCAGAACCTTGACCGTGACGAGGTCGGCGCCGTTCTGTTCGGTGCCGTCGACTCCATCAAGGAAGGCGACGAGTGCCGCACCACTGGTCGCATTATGGATATCCCCGTGAGCCGTGCCATGCTCGGCCGCGTCGTCAATCCGCTCGGCCAGCCCATCGACGGCCTGGGCGACATCGTCGCCACGCACCGTCGCCCCATCGAGTTCAAGGCTCCCGGCGTCATCGATCGTACCCCGGTGTGCGAGCCGGTTCAGACCGGTCTGCTCGCTATCGACTCCATGGTGCCTATTGGCCGCGGTCAGCGTGAGCTCATCATCGGCGACCGTAAGACCGGTAAGACCGCCATCGCCATCGACGCTATCCTCAACCAGCGCGGCAAGGGCATGGTCTGCATCTATGTCGCCATCGGCCAGAAGGCCTCCACGGTTGCCAACATCCGCGAGACCCTCGCTCAGCACGGTGCGCTCGACTACACCATCATCGTTTCGGCCACCGCTGCCGATTCCGCCCCTATGCAGTACATCGCGCCTATGGCCGGTGCCGCTATCGGCGAGTTCTTCATGTACAACGGCGAGGACGGCAAGCCCGCCAGCGAGACCAACCCCGGCGGCCACGTGCTCGTCATCTACGACGACCTGTCCAAGCAGGCTGTGGCCTACCGTCAGATGTCGCTGACGCTGCATCGTCCGCCCGGACGCGAGGCCTATCCTGGCGACATCTTCTACCTGCACTCTCGTCTGCTCGAGCGTGCCGTCAAGATGTCCAAGAAGAACGGTTACGGCTCCATGACGGCACTGCCGATCATCGAGACCCAGGACGGCGACGTCTCGGCCTACATTCCGACCAACGTCATTTCCATTACCGATGGTCAGATCTACCTGCAGTCCGAGCTCTTCTTCCAGGGTCAGCGCCCGGCAGTCGACGTGGGCATCTCCGTGTCCCGCGTCGGTGGCGATGCGCAGACCAAGGCCATGAAGCAGGTCGCCGGCAACCTCCGTCTGGACCTCGCTTCGTACCAGGAGCTCGCTGGCTTTACGCAGTTCGGCTCCGACCTCGACGAGGCTACTCAGAAGCAGCTGACCCATGGTGCTCGCATGACCGAGCTCCTGAAGCAGCCGCGTTACAAGCCGTTTGAGGTTGGCGAGCAGATCGTTACGCTGTTCGCTGGCAACGAGGCTTCCTGGATGACCTGGAGATCGCCGACGTGCTGCCCTTCCGTGCCGAGCTCATCGAGTACATGGACAATGGCTTTGGCTCGCTGCTCGACAAGGTTCGCGCCAAGAAGATCGATGATGACACCAAGGCTGAGCTCTTGCGCGTCATCGGCGACTTCAAGCAGCAGTTCATGGCCAAGCACCATTCGGATGTTTCTGGATCAGAGGAGAACTAAGCCCCATGGCCAACCTTCGCGACATTAAGAAGCGAATCTCCTCGGTTACCACGACCAAGCAGATCACGCGCACGATGGAGATGGTCTCTACGGCCAAGATCCGTCGTGCCCTCGATCGCTCCAAGCAGGCCGAGCCTATAAGGAGGCGCTGACCGACGTCATGTTGACGGTCGCCGGCGACGCCTCCTGTTCGGGCACCGATCCCATGCTGCAGAAGCATGAGAGCGTCAAGCATGGCCTGATTGTCGTTATTGCCTCGGACCGCGGCCTTGCCGGCGGTTTCAATACGACGGTGGAGCGCACGGCCGAAAAGCTCGCCGCTTCTTGGGCGAACGACGGCATCGAGTGCGAGATCATCGCGTGCGGGCGTAAGCCGGTCACGTATTTCCGTGACCGCGCAAACGTTGTCATGCACTTTGAGGGCAACTCCTCTGAGCCCGATTTCAATCAGGCCCGCATGATTTCCTCTCATATCTGCGATGCGTATCGTGCCGGTGAGCTTGACCGTGTCGAGCTTGTCTACCACCACGCCAAGAACCGCGTGGATCAGGAGCTTCGCGTCGAGCATCTGTTGCCGCTCGACCCCGAGATGATCGCTATGGCCCACGGTCCGCGTAAGAACGAGACCGACGCCCCTAAGCGCATCTCGTCCACGTTCGAGTTCGTGCCCTCTCCCGAGCATGTTCTCGGCAAGCTTGTGCCGTCTTATATCCTGACGGTCATCTACCAGGCCCTGATCGATTCGGCGGCTGCCGAGCAGGGTGCACGCCGCAAGGCCATGCACTCCGCGACGGAAAACGCCACCGCGATCATCTCGACCCTTACCCGCACGTATAGTCGCGTGCGCCAGCTTCGATCACGACCGAGATCAACGAGATCGTCGGCGGAGCCTCAGCATTGGAGGAACAGTAATGGCTAATAACACCGTAAAGCTTGCGGTCGAGGAAGCCACCAAGAAGACGACTGCCGGTGATGGTCGCATCGTGCGAATCATCGGCTGTCGTCGACGTCAAGTTTGACGGCGCGGTGCCCCCGATCTACAACGCGCTCACGGTCGAGGCCGAGACCCCGATCGGTCATCTGAGCACGATCCTCGAGTCGAGAGCCAGCTTCCGGGCGGCGTCGTCCGCACGGTCGCCATGTCCTCGACCGACGGCCTGCAGCGCGGCCTCATCGCCACCGATACCGGTGAGCCCATGAAGATGCCCGTTGGTCCCAAGACGCTCGGTCGCATTTGGAACGTCATGGGCAAGCCCGTCGACGGCAAGCCCATGCCCGAGGTGGAGGAGTTCTACCCCATCCACCATGCAGCGCCCCGCTTTGACGAGCTCACCACCAAGACCGAGATCTTCGAGACCGGCATCAAGGCCGTCGACCTGCTCGAGCCCTACATCCGTGGCGGCAAGACCGGCCTGTTCGGCGGCGCCGGCGTCGGCAAGACCGTTCTGATTCAGGAGCTTATCAACAACCTCGCCCAGGAGCACGGCGGCACCTCGGTGTTCACCGGTGTCGGCGAGCGTACCCGCGAGGGCACCGACCTGTTCCTCGAGATGAGCGAGTCTGGCGTTATCGACAAGACCTGCTTGGTTTATGGTCAGATGAACGAGCCGCCTGGAGCGCGTCTGCGCATCGGTCTGGCCGGCCTTACCACCGCTGAGTACTTCCGCGATCGCGGCCAGGACGTCCTGCTGTTCATCGACAACATCTTCCGCTTCTCCCAGGCGGGTTCCGAGGTTTCCGCACTGCTGGGCCGTATGCCGTCCGCCGTTGGTTACCAGCCACACTGGCTACCGAGATGGGTGACCTCCAGGAGCGCATTACCTCGACCAAGACGGGATCCATTACCTCCGTCCAGGCTGTCTACGTCCCCGCAGACGACCTGACCGACCCGGCGCCTGCCACGACGTTTACGCACCTCGACGCTACCACGGTTCTTTCGCGTAGCATTTCGTCGCTCGGCCTGTTCCCGGCTATCGACCCGCTCGCGTCTTCCTCCGACGCTCTCGATCCCTCGATCGTCGGCGAGGAGCACTACCGTGTCGCCGTCAAGGTCCAGGAGCTCCTGCAGGAGTACTCCGACCTTCAGGACATCATCGCCATTCTGGGTATGGACGAGCTGTCCGAGGAACAGCGCCTTACGGTCAACCGTGCCCGTAAGATTCAGCAGTTCCTCTCGCAGTCCTTCCACGTCGCCGAGAAGTTCACCGGTAACCCCGGTGTCTACGTCCGCGTCGAGGATACCGTCCGCTCTTTCGCCGAGATTGTCGACGGCAAGGCCGATGACCTGCCCGAGCAGGCTTTCCGCTATGCTTCCACGATTGAGGACGTGCGCGAGCGCGCCCGCAAGATGGGGGAGAAGTAGGTTATGCGTATCCGCATCGTGTGCCCCGTGAGCTGCGCCTATGAGGGCGACGCTGCGTTTGTGTCGATTCCGTCCACGGATGGCGAGTTTGGCGTTCTGCTGCTCACTCCAGCGAGATCTGCACGATCGACCGCGGTTACATTCGCGTTTCCGATAAGGCCATGCACTGTCGACCACACGTTTGCCGTGGCCGGCGGCTATGCCCAGGTTGCGGACGATGTCGTGACCGTTCTCGCCGAGCGCGCTTGCGATTTGGCGACCGTCGATGCCGACAAGCTTAAAGCTGATATTCAAGGTTTTGAAGAGAAGCTGGGTAATTTGTCGGAGGATGATGCACGCCGCGCCTACCTCTATAATGAAATCGCATGGTGTAAGCTCAAGCTTGCCCAATAGTCAAACGATTTAGCGTTCGACCATTTGCGAACACATCATGCCCGGGATGGCTTGGCCACCCCGGGGCATGCTTTTTGAAAGGGTAGACCTTGGATATTATCCGCGTTGAGGGTGGCCACGCCATCGGAGGCTCCGTGCCCGTCTCGGGTGCTAAGAACTCCGCGCTCAAACTCATGGCGGCAACGCTTCTGGCGCCGGGCAAGACGACGCTGCAGAACGTGCCCGATATTTCCGATGTCCACGTGATGGGCAAGGTGCTCAAGGGCATGGGCGCTACGATCGATGTTCTCGACGAGCACACGCTCGAGATCGATACCTCTCAGGTCGATTCCTGGGAGGCTCCCTATGAGCTCGTCGCTAAGATGCGTGCTTCCACCGCCGTCATGGGGCCCTGCTGGGTCGCTTCCATCGCGCCAAGATCGCCATGCCGGGCGGCTGCAACCTAGGTGCCCGCAAGATCGACATGCATATTCTGGGTCTCGAGGCCCTGGGCGTCGAGTTTGATACCGCCCACGGCTACATCAACGCCAGCGCGCCTCAGGGCCTGCGCGGTACCACCGTCACGCTCGAGTTCGCCAGCGTCGGTGCGACCGAGAACCTCATCATGGCCTCTGTGCGCGCACAGGGCACCACGGTTATCGACAATGCCGCCCGCGAGCCCGAGATCGTCGATCTCGCCAACATGCTCAACGAAATGGGCGCCAAGATTGTTGGCGCCGGTACGCCCGTCGTGACTATCGAAGGCGTGGAAGAGCTCCATCCCGTTACCCATCGCGTGGTGGGCGACCGCATCGAGGCCGGTACCTTTATCGTTGCCAGTGCGTTGATGGCCGACGATCGCGGTGTCGATGTCACGGGCTTTTGCCCCATTCACTTGGGCATGGTGCTCAAGAAGATGGAGCTCATGGGTATCGACTGCGAGCGCGTCGAGGATGGCGTCCATGTGAACCGTGCCGAGCGTATCAAGCCGGTCGACATCCAGACGCTTCCGTTCCCCGGTTTCCCGACCGACATGCAGGCGCAGATTATGGTGCTCTCCGCCCTTGCCGACGGCAGTTCCGTTATTACCGAGAACATCTTCGAGAATCGCTTTATGTTTGCCTCTGAGCTGGTGCGCATGGGTGCCGACATTCGTATCGAGAGCCATCATGCCATGATTCATGGCGTCAAGGGCTTCTCGGGTGCACAGGTTACCTCGCCCGATCTGCGCGGCGGAGCGGCCCTCGTCGTAGCGGGCTTGATCGCCGACGGGACGACCGAGGTTTCGGCTATCCATCACATCAAGCGCGGCTACGAGCAGTTTGTCGAAAAGCTGCAGGCGCTCGGCGCGCATGTCGAGCATGCTACCGTCCCCGATCCCGTCATCTACTAATACAGGTTGCCTATGTTTAATAAAAAGCCCCTCGCAGATACCACCACCCGAAGACCCTCAACTGGTGCGCAGGCCAAGATCTACAGTCGCGATAACGTGGCTCGCTATTCCGAGCGCGCTCGCCAACGTCGTCGTAGCCACACGATTCGTCACGTCGCGCTCATTGTCGTGCTTGGCGTGCTGTTGAGTGCCACTACCGCTGCCGGCCTGTGGTTTGCCACCATTATGGCAAGCTCGGCGATTCTAATGTCATTACCGACAATCTGCGTCGGGTTCTGGTTGACACCGATGAGGCAAAGGATCCGTTCTACGTGCTGCTTCTTGGTACCGACGGCCGTCCGGGCGAGGATACGTATCGTGCCGACTCGATTATCCTGGCACGCATCGACCCCACGCAAAAGCAGGCGACGCTCATTTCCGTTCCGCGCGACACCAAGGTCGAGTACAAGGGCGAGACCATGAAGATCAACGCCTGCCATACCGTTGGCGGCGCCGAGGCCATGGTCGAGGCGGTCAACGAGCTGTGCGGTGTTCAGATTTCCCACTATGCCGAGGTCAGCTTCGACGGTATGCAGGCGCTGATTGATTCGGTTGGCGGTATCGACATTAACGCAACCGATGATGTTGACGACCCCGAGCACCTGGATATTAAGATTACCGCTGGCCAGCAGCATATGGACGGTGCCACCGCCCTTACCTATGCCCGCTGCCGCTACACCTATGCCGACGGCGATTACACGCGCATGCGCCACCAGCGTCAGGTGCTTGGCGCCCTTGCCAACCAGATTCTCAATAACTTCGATGCCACGAAGATCTTTGGCCTGGTTAATTCGCTGTCCGATATGCTCGTAACCGATATGAGCGTTCAGGATATCGTGGCTACGGTCAACGCCATGCGCGGTATGGATGTCGACGGTATCTACTCGGCCAACCTGCCTTCGTACGCCGACGACAGCACCATGATCGACGGTGTGAGCTACGTCTTTGTCTACGAGGACGAGCTCAAGGAAATGATGGAGCGCGTCGATGCTGGCAAGGATCCCAAGGGTCCCAACACCATGGGTCTTTCCGACGGTTCCAGCTCTACGATCGGCGACCTGAACAACAACACGTCTGACGATTACGCAAACGGTACCGCAACCTCATCGGTCAGCTCTGACGATTCCGATGACTCAAGCGATTCGAGCGATTCGGACTACTACGAAGAGCCCACCGGCGACGGCAACGGCTACGAAGCCAATTATTAGGGTTACGCGGGCTTACCAGCCCGCGTAACCAGTTGACGCTGCAAACCCGCCAGAGCGGCAATCTGCCTTTCAACTTCGGCGGCATGATCAAAAGATCAATGCCGCCTCGTTTCAAGGCACCTTGCTCGCTCTGGCGGGTTTTCGCTCATATGACCCAATCCGCTGTCAAGAGCCACAATGGCCCCGCCGACCGCTTGCAATCGGTCGGCGGGGCCTGCCGTTAACCCGTCCCGGTCCGCCCCCGGCATGTCATCGACGCCTTCGGCTCAGTCTCATATCCGCGGATACCGTTCTGTCGGCCCGCACTCCATTCCTTCGGCGGGGTTCCCCAAGTCTGTCGAGGCGCATGCGGAGGGCTCCGCGCGCACAGCGAAATAGGGGGTATCCCCGAAGGCCGCCCGGCTCGCCGGGACGGGGGCCATGTCTATTCCGCGCCCTCCCGGCACATCATGCCGAGGGCCCAGAGCCACCTCACGAGCTCGGCCGCGGTGGCCGCGTTGGCCTTCGCCGCGGGCATGCCGCGGGCGAGCATCTCCTCGCGCCGCCGCAGGAGCCGCTCGGACCCCTTCCTCCCGTGCATCCTCATCTCGAGGGGCACGCCCGTGTCCCTTGGCATGAGCTTCGGCTGGTGCCGTGCCGCGGCGTAGCACCATGAACCCTCAACGGCCAGCTTCCTCACGAGCGCGTTGCCCGCACCGCTGATGCCTCCGAGCCGCACGGAGTCGCCACTCGACCTCTGACTCGGCGCGAGGCCGAAATAGGCCGTGACCTGCCTTCCGGAACGGAACCTCGTGAAGTCGCCGACCTCGGCCGAGAAGGCCGCGGCCAGCTGTTAGCGCTACTGTAAAAACAACCATTTTGACCAACGCTCAACAACCAATCATGCCAACGCAATCCCGCCATTTGCGCCAACGCATTTTCACCATTTCCACCAACGCCGGGGCTTACGCTTCGATCGACGAGCGAACGATGCTTTCGGGAGGAGCGGGCCGTGGCGGAGAAGAACCTGATCGGAGAGTTGGACATGTACAGGGAAGCGGGCATAAAGCCCAACTTCAGCG
>ENA-OQCP01000348-OQCP01000348.1-human-gut-metagenome-genome-assembly--contig:-NODE-348-length-20801-cov-2.696914_pt1 | contig 20801 bp, 31 predicted proteins | sample MGYA00242760_ERZ504583 | MGnify/ENA primary metagenome ERZ504583 (study PRJEB26092, sample SAMD00036308) | human gut metagenome | host: Homo sapiens | study: EMG produced TPA metagenomics assembly of...
GCACCTGCTCAGTGTCAACGGCAAGGGCGGCGCGGTGGTGCTGGACGCGCAGGACGTAGGCGCGCTGCCTCGCCCCGGTGGCCCCGCAGCTGGTGCCCTCCTGCGGGTGCTGTCCATCCGCAGCGATGGCAGTCTGGTGGTGGACACCGTTACTCCCGCCGCCCTCAAAACCCTGCTGGAGGCCACCTGATGTTCACAGTGCTGGATGTCTCCCGCTGGCAGGGCCGCATAGACTGGGATACCGTAAAAGTCAGCGGCAGGGTCCACGGCGTGATGCTGCGCGCACTGGGCAGCAGGAGCGGCACGCCCTACATCGACCCCATGTTTGAAACAAACTACTCTGCCTGCACCCGGCTGGGCATCCCGGTGGGGGTCTACTATTACAGCTGTGCCGTTACCGCCCCACAGCGGGATGCTGAACTGGCCCTCCTGCACGATGCCCTCAGGGGAAAGCGGCTTCAGCTGCCCGCTGCCATCGACGTGGAGGATGCCCGTCTGCGTGCCTGACACCGGACGCGCTCTCCGCCCTTGTTGCCGGGGCGGCACGGCAGCTGGAGCACTGGGGCCTGTACGCCATGGTATACACCTACACCCATTTTGCAGATACCGCCCTGCACATGGACACGCTGGCCCCCTTCGACCTCTGGCTGGCGGACTACCGGGGCAAACGCCCGGCCCGCAGGCACGGAATGTGGCAGTACACCAGCAGGGGCAGGGTGCCCGGCATCTCCGGCCCCGTGGACCTGAGCCGCACCGAAAAGGATTATCCCGCCCTGCTCCACCGGGCGGGGCTCGACCGTACCATCTTATAAAAGAAAGGAGTTCCCCATGAAGAAATGCAAGATCTCTCCCGCCACGCTGGCCCGCACGGCGGCGCTGGCACTGGCGCTGACCAATCAGGTGCTCAGCGCCACCGGCCACCGTGTCCTGCCCATTGAATCGGCAGAGCTGGAGCAGCTGGTCTCCACCGGCCTGACCATTGCCACCGCGCTGGTCAGCTGGTGGAAGAACAATTCCTTCACCCCGGAGGCCATCGAAGCCGATGACTTCCTCTGCCAGCTGAAGGAGCACAGATAACCAAAGGACGATGCTTTTACGGCATCGTCCCTTTTTGGTTATCTGCTTTTGTTCTGAAGCACCGGCTCAGGAAATGGCATCCACGTCCCACTTCATGCGGACGGCATCCGCGCCATCCAGTTTGATATTCAGTGCACCGGCATTGTCCAGCACCTGCTCCGGGGTGCGGGCACCGCACAGCACATGCAGGCCGGGGATCATCCGGGCCGTCAGGGCAATGACCAGCTGGGCCATGGTGCAGTCGTATTTCCCGGTCAGGTCGTCCACTTGGCCAGCAGGTCCAGCGCCTGCTTCCGGCGGGCGGGCTGGAAGCAGAGATTGCTGTTCCGGGTGCTGCCCTCGGGGAAGGTGGTCTCCATGGTGACCTTGCCGGTGAGCAGCCCCTGCTCCAGCGGGGAGTAGGCCTGCACCGAAACACCCAGCTCCCTGCAGGTGGGCAGGAGCTGCTTTTCGATGCGGCGGGTCAGCAGACTGTACTTTTCCTGAATGACATCCAGCTGGCCGTACCGGCAGTAGCCCCGGATGAGATCCGCCGTCACGTTGGACGCACCAATGGCGCGGATCTTGCCCTGCTCCTTCAGCTTCATCATGGCCTCCACGGTCTCCTCCAGCGGATAGAGCCGAGGTCCGGGCTCTGCCAGTGGGTGTACAGCACATCCAGGTGGTCGGTGCCCAGGCGGCGCAGGCTGTCCTCCACGTCCTCGATGATGCTCTGCGCCGAGAGGTCCCGGTAGACGGCAGTGCCGTCCACGACCTTGTGGAGCACCGGCGTTTCGTGCCGCCACTCCAGGCCGCATTTGGTGGAGAGCACCACCTTGTCCCGGTCGATGTGCTTCAGGGCCTCGCCCACCACGGTCTCGCTGTGGTACAGGCCGTAGATGGGCGCGGTGTCGATCCACCGGATGCCCTGCTCCACAGCAGTCTGGATGGCTTTGACCGAAAGGGCATCATCGTTGTCGCCCCACCAGCTGCCGCCGCCGATGGCCCAGGTGCCCATGCCCAGAAAAGGTACTTCGATGCCGCTGCGGCCAATGTTCAGGTTTTCCATATACGTTTCCCTCCATGCCAGCAGTGTTCCCCGCAATGGGAACCATTCATACAGAGGCTGGCATCTTTTGTTGTATTTTTGCTTTTTATAAAAAAGAAAACTGCGGTGCGAGTCAGCTCCGCACAGCAGCTCTCTTTTTTCCAATCAGATATTGCCGAACTCGCTCAATTCCAGCGTGTCGTTGTGGGTCTCGGCCCAGCGGACGGCCCAATCAGAGGTGAACAGCAGCAGACGGTTGCCCTTCATATCCTCCACAGCCTTGGTATCGCTGGTCAGGTCCAGATCCCGCAGGGTATAGGTATCCGGATCGTTTTTGACCCAGCGCAGCTGCTCGAACGGCAGCTGCTGCATCCGGATCTCCACGTTGTACTCGGTATTCAGGCGGTACTCCAGCACTTCCAGCTGCAGCACACCGACCACGCCGACCACGACCTCCTCCATGCCGCCGCCGACTTCGCGGAAGATCTGGATGGCACCCTCCTGGGCGATCTGCTCCATACCCTTCACGAACTGCTTGCGCTTCATGGTGTCCTTCTGCTCGATGCGGGCAAAATGCTCCGGTGAGAAAGTGGGGATGCCCGCAAACTCGACCTTCTTTTTGCCGGTGCACAGGGTGTCGCCGATGGAGAAGATGCCCGGGTCAAACAGGCCGATGATATCGCCCGCGTAGGCCTCATCCACGATGGCGCGATCCTGCGCCATCAGCTGGGTTCCGGTGGCAAGCTTGATGTTCTTGCCTCCTGCACGTGGTAAGCTCCATGCCGCGCTCGAACTTGCCGGAGCAGATGCGCATAAAGGCGATGCGGTCACGGTGGGCCTTGTTCATGTTGGCCTGGATCTTGAAGATGAAGGCCGAGAACTCGTCGCGGCAGGGGTCCACCGGCTCGCCGGTCAGGCTGTCCACACGGGCCAGCGGGGTGGGGGTGAGCCGCAGGAAGTTTTCCAGGAAGGCTCCACGCCGAAGTTGGTCAGAGCAGAGCCAAAGAACACAGGGCTCAGCTCACCGCGCAGCACCTTGTCGAGGTCAAATTCCTCGGCAGCGCCGTCCAGCAGCTCGATCTCGTCCACCAGCTGCTGGTGCAGGTAGGGGGTCAGCATCTCGTCCAGTGCGGCATCGCCCAGTTCGGCCTCGGTCTCGTTGACCTTCTTCACGCCGTTGGCCCGGCCGTCGCTGGAGAAAGCCAGCACCTTGCGGGTATTGCGGTCGAACACGCCCTTGAACTCCTTGCCGCAGCCGATGGGCCAGTTCATGGGGTAGGTCTTGATGCCCAGGATCTCCTCGATGTTCTCCATCAGCTCAAAGGGATCGCGGGCTTCGCGGTCCATCTTGTTGATGAAGGTGAAGATGGGGATGTGGCGCAGGGTGCAGACCTTGAACAGCTTGATGGTCTGGGCCTCAACGCCCTTTGCCGCATCGATGACCATGACAGCGGAGTCCGCTGCCATCAGGGTACGGTAGGTATCCTCCGAGAAGTCCTGATGGCCCGGGGTATCCAGAATGTTCACGCACTTGCCTGCATAGTTGAACTGCAGGACAGAGGAAGTGACAGAAATACCGCGCTGCTTCTCGATGTCCATCCAGTCGGACACAGCGTGCTTGGCGCTCTGCTTGCCCTTGACGGAACCGGCCTGATTGATGGCTCCACCGTACAGCAGCAGCTTTTCGGTCAGGGTCGTTTTGCCGGCATCGGGGTGGCTGATGATCGCAAACGTCCGGCGGCGCTCGATCTCTTCACGATTTGTCATATATTGATTTCTCCTGAATTGATGGGGGGATATTTGTCAAAACAAAGATGCACTTACATCGGAAGCTCCCATAGTTTCTTGCTCTTGGGCAGGCTTCGTCTTTGTACAACCTCTCCGTCATTGCTACGCAATGCCACCTCTCCTAGTAGGAGAGGCCTTGGCAAAACGGGAAAGCTTTACGCAATGCCAAGGGCTCCCCTACCAGGGGAGCTGTCGAGCGGATGCGAGACTGAGAGGTTGTACAGAACAGGACCCGCCCTCCAAAATTACACACAACTTATATTCTACCAGCAATTCCACCTAGATGCAAGAGTTTTTGTTATTTTTTCAGGAGGAAGCAGGGCAAGGGGGCGGTATCGGCCCAATTGGCAAAGCCGCAGACAAGGGCGGTGCACTGTTTCAGGGGCCGGGAGCGCATCCACTGGAGGATCTCGGTCTTTTCGTCGGAGCCGATGACCTTTCCGCTGTACAGGATGGCGCTGAGCACCCCGCCGGGCCGCAGGGCCTCGAGGGCGGCTTCCAGCGCCGGGATGCTGCTTTTGGCGTGGGAGAACACCCCGTGGTCGGCACCGGGCAGCCAGCCGAAGTTGAACATCACGGCATCGACGGTGCCGGGCTGTACATATTGTAAGAGGTTGGCGTGGCTGTCGCAGTGAAGCTCTGCCGCAAGGCCTTTCCGTGCAAGGTTCTGCCGGGTGGAGGCAATGGCTTCGGGCTGGATGTCAAAGCCCAGCACCCGGCCTTCTTTGCCCACAAGGCGGCGGAGAAAAGCCGTGTCGCCCCCGTTGCCGCAGGTGGCATCGATGCAGAGCCTGGGGTCAGCCAGCCGCGCGGCGAGGAAATCCTGCACAAGCTTCACGGCCGTCAGGTCGGGGGTGCGGCGGCGGCACAGCCCGCTGCCCTCTGCCGCAAAACCGAACTTTGCCAGAAGGCCAGCTCCCCCGCATCGGCAGGCAGAGGAGCCGTGAACACCGTGGCGCTCTCTTTGTCATAGCCGCCCAGGCTGCGCAATACCTCTTTTAACAGGTAGGAGCCATAGCCTTGCGCCGCCATTCCGGCACAATGGTCAGGGCAGTGATGTCCGCGCCTGCTCCGTGGGCCGGGCCTGGCAGGTGCCAATGATGATTTTCTCTTTATACAGGCATAACCGCCCGTGGTCTTTTCCAGTTTCATAATTTGCTCCTTTCGCGAGCTTGCCCTGCTGGGCTAACCTCTCCGTCATCATCGCTTCGCTCCTGTTTGCCCTGCGGCAGGCATTGGTTTTGGAGCGCCAGCGATCATTGCGAAAAACAAATCCTCTGCCAAGGGCTCCCCTATTAGGGGAGCTGTTGCGGCAGCGCCCGCGACTGAGAGGTTTCACAAAGCGAAGATGACGGAGAGGTTTCGCAACGTTGCCGGCTTCTGCGCTGCACCCTTAAAATACCAAGCCCCCGCGCCGCTGTCAAGGCTTCCCGCTACGACCTTATTTCACATATTCTTCACCCGGTCAGCGATTCCTTTTCACAATTACCGGATACAATAGAAACAGTTCCAAGGAGGTGCGGCAGAAGCGCCCCCTCCGAACCATTCCCTTTGAGAAAGGAAGTAACCAGTATGGATAACGAGAACAAGTGGGAATACGATTATTCCTCTGAACATAGCCAGACCGGCGAGACCGGCTACCCCAACGTCGGCTCCTCCGGCATGAACACCGCCAACACGGCAGGCACCTACGGTGAGGCCGCACAGGCTGCCCCCCAGGCCGAGCCGAACAGCGGCAGCGATGGCGGCGCAGTGCGCCCCCGGAAGGCCCCCGGTATCAGGCCGCACAGGGAAGCCCCAAGCAGCCTCCCAAAAAGCGCCGCCGGAAAAACGGCAATATCGCCCGCAGCGCAGTCGCACTGGTGCTGGCAGCAGCCATGGGCTTTGTCGGCGGCTTTGTGGGGGCCCGGTGGGCAACACAGGCGGCAAGGTAGTCATCCAGCAAGCGGCACCTTCCTCCACGTCCAGCAGTGATTCCGGCTCTGCTCCGCAGTGAACACCGCTTCCGGCATGACCACCGCTCAGGTCTCTGAGATGGTCAGCCCCAGCGTTGTGGTCATCACCACCGAGCAGGTGGTCTACTCCCAGTGGTCCTGGTACGGCCAGAGCCAGGTGGAGAGCGGCGCAGGCAGCGGTGTCGTGATCAGCTCCGACGGCTATATCCTGACCTGTGCGCACGTTGTGTCCGGCGCATCCAACATCACCGTGACCATCGGCGATACCGATTACCCCGCCACCGTGGTGGGCGAGGATGACACCAGCGATGTGGCTGTCCTCAAGATCGATGCCACCGACCTGACCCCCGCCACCGTTGGCAACAGCGACAGCCTTGCCGTGGGCGAGAGCGTGCTGGCCGTGGGCAACCCGCTGGGTGAGCTGGGCGGCACCGTGACCAGCGGCATCGTCAGCGCCCTGAACCGCAGCGTGACCATCCAGGGCACCAGCTCCACCAACACCATGTCCCTGATCCAGATGGATGCCTCTGTCAGCCCCGGCAACTCCGGCGGCGGCCTGTTCAACATGAATGGTGAGCTCATCGGTCTGGTCAACGCAAAGTCCTCCTCCAGCGATGCGGAGGGTCTGGGCTTTGCCATCCCCATCAACGATGCCATCAAGGTGGCACAGGATCTGCTGGAGAACGGCTATGTCTCCGGCCGCCCCTACATGGGCATCACCTATCTGGCTGTGACCGATGCCCAGACCGCCGCACAGCTCAACGTCAATGCCTACGGCGTTTACGTTGTGGATGTTGTGCAGGGCGGCCCCGCCGATAAGGCCGGCCTCAAGACCGGCGATCGTATCGTCAGCATCGACGGCACCGAGATCGCCCAGAAGGACGACCTTGGCACCCTGATCCAGCAGCATGCCGCCGGTGATACCCTTTCCATCACCGTGGCCCGGGAAGGCCAGATGCAGACCGTCAGCCTGACTCTGGGCGAAAAGAACGCCCAGACCCAGCAGGCACAGAAAAACTCCTGATCCTCCCAAATCTTTTTCCTGATCCATAAATCAAAATCCCCTGACCGGCGTGAACTGGTCAGGGGATTTTTATACCTGCCGAACACGGTGGCGCTCAGGGGCAGGAGAACGGTCTGGCCGGTGCAGATGCGGCTGCTGCCCCGCCACAGGCTGGAGGAGATGCCGTCGCTCAGCAGCTTCCAGCTGCCGCCGGGCAGGGTGACGACCTGCGCCGTCTCGGTGGGGTTATAGTAGACGCACAGGCGCTCCACGCTGCGCCGTCGCCCCACTGGGCGGGGAGCCGCCAGCCACAAGAGGCTGTTCCAGCTGGAAGAACTCGATGGCGGCAGGGCTGGCCTTGTCCAGCGCGCCCAGCCGGGGGAACGCCGCCCGCAGACCAATGAGCCCGCGGTAGTAATCCACAAGGCTGTGGAACTGTTCGGCCCGGTGCCAGTCCAGCCGGTTGAGGGCCGGGCTGGAGCGGTAGCTGTTGCCCTGCCCCTTCTTGGTGCGGGCAAACTCCTCGCCCGCCTGCCAGAAAGGCAGGCCCATGCTGGTCAGGTAGATGCCCGCCGCCAGCCGGTTCTGGGCCAGGGCGGTCTTGTCCACAGCGGCAAACTCCGGGCGGGCGTAGCGCACCATCAGGAGCTTATCCCACAGGGTGAAGTTGTCGTGGGCCGAAACGTAGCTGATGATCTGCCTGGGGCGTGGGGCGGCAGCTTTTCACTGCGGCACCACGCCGCCACCGAAGCACCGATATCCCAGAAACTTCCCGGCCTGCCCTCCACATATCCCGGCTCCCGGGCATCGAAACAGCCGCCCTTGATGGCATCCCGGGTGTTGTCGCAAAAGATGCCGATGCGCTCGTTCAGCATGTTCAGGTTGTTCTTGTTGGCCTCGTACCGGTGCAGGGCGCTGCATCCGCCCTGCCACGGCTCACCGTACATCAGAATATCCCGCCCGCCGGGCAGCTTGTCCAGTTCAGCCCGGAGGAGGTTCATGGTCTCCACGTCATACAGGCCCATCAGGTCAAACCGGAAGCCGTCGATGTGATATTCCCGTGCCCAGTAGAGCACCGAATCAATGAGATAGCGCCGGGCCATGGGCCGCTCGGAGGCAAACTCGTTGCCGCAGCCGCTGCCGTTGGAGAGGGAGCCGTCGTCGTTCTGACGGAAGTAGTAGAGGGGCACCGCCCGGTTCAGCACATTATCGGAACGATACATGTGGTTATACACCACGTCCATTACAACGCCGATGCCCGCCGCATGGAGGGCCGCGATCATCTGCTTGCACTCCCGCACCCGCACCTCCCCCCGGGTGGGTCGGTGGAGTAGCTGCCCTCGGGCACATTGAAGTTGGTGGGGTCGTAGCCCCAGTTATACTGCCGGGTCAGGGGGCGGCTCTCATCCACGCTGCCAAAATCGAAGATGGGCATGAGCTGGACATAGCTCACCCCCAGCCGCTTGAGGTAATTCAGGCAGGTGGGGTGGATGCCGTCGCTGCTCAGGGTCGTGCCCTGCTGGGTAAAGGCCAGGAATTTGCCTCGCCAGGCTGTGTGCACGCCGCTGGCCGGGTCCTGCGAGAAATCCCGGACGCCGACCTCCCACACGCTGCGGCGGGCCGGCGGGATCACCGGCCGCACATCCCGCTCCCAGCCCTGCGGGTCCACCCGGGCCGGATCAAAGATCATGCTGCCGCACCCCGTTCACCCCGGCCGAGCGGGCGTAAGGGTCCGCTGCATTGCAGGTGCCAAACGGGTGGTAAGGTGAAATCGTAGTATTTCCCGTGCTGGTCGCCGGCAGATAGACGCTCCACACACCCTTGTCCTGCTGCTGCAGGGGCAGGGTGCCCACACAGGCCCCGCCGGTGCCCCGGCGGTACAGGTTCACTGCTGCCTGTTTTGCCGTGGGAGCCACAGGCGCAGGTGCGTCCCGGCGGGGGTATACTCCACCCCCAGCGGGCCGTAATATTCCGTCTGGCGGGCAAAGGCTTCGCTCTCAAACAGCGTCTTCCATTCAGCAGGTGTTCTTGGCTCCATGGCAATTCATCCTTTCGTTTGACAATAGTGTAACGAACTTTGTCCTTTATTTCAACCCTTTCCTTGCAAAACGTACCAGACTCCACTATACTGAAAGAAAAAACACTGCACGGAGGGACGTTTTATGGCATACACCGATGATTGGGAAAGTCTGATGAACGGCGTGTTCGGCCCGGGGGGCAGATTCAAGGCCGCCCCCGGCACTTCTGCACCCAAAACAGGCGGCAGCGCCGCCCTGCCTGACCTGAACGCGGCGCTTCTGGAACAGCAGAAACGGCTGGACGAGCTGTTGAAGCAGCAGAACGCCCAGCTCAAAACCCAGAGCGATGCCACCACCGCCGCGCTGGAAAGCAGCCGCCAGATGCTGCGGGACATGGAGGACGAAGGCCTGCTGGCCAGGGGCACCACCGACGTGAAGCCGGAGCACCTGGCAGCTTTGAAGGCCTTGCCGCCGAGGTCAGGCAGACGGTGCTGGGGCAGGATGCTTTTGTGGACAGCGTGGTGCGGGCCATGCGCCGCCCCTTTGTGCTGGGCACCGAGGCCCCCGCCGCCCGCAACGTCATCCTACTCACAGGCGGGGCAGGCACAGGCCGGCATTTCGCGCTGGAAGAAACTGCCCGCTGCATGGCGGCCCGGGGTCTTTTGCAGAGCGACAGGATCGCCACGCTGGATCTGGCCCTTTACCCCAATTCCGGAGCCGAGAAGCTCTTCCTGCAGGACCTCTACGCCGCCCTGCACGCGCCCGGGGAGATCCTTGCCTTTGAACACTACGAGAGCTGCTATCCCGGCTTTCTGAAGACCCTGTCTGATCTGGCCGTCAAGGGCAGTGCCCCCCTGTCCAGCCGGTATCTCGTGAACAAAGAGGGCATCCTTGTGGATGCAGGCACGGCGCTGGCCCCGGGAGCCGTCAGCCGCATCGACCCCTGCGGCAAATACCTCATCTTCTACTCCCACAAGGGCCGGGAGGCACTGGCGGACAAATTCGGTGCGGCGCTGGTGTCGGCGCTGGGGGATGTCTGCGAAACGGCTCCTACACCCGGAGGATCTGGCCGCCCTTGCCGCACAGCAGCTCAACGCGCTGGCCCAGAAGATCCGCACCCGGCTGGGGCTGACCCTTTCCGCCGGGGCCGACGTGCGGGACTATGTCGCGGCCCAGTGCACCGCGCAGAAGGGTGCCGCCGGGCTGGCCGAATGCTGTGACCGCATCTTCCGTGCCCTGAGCGAATACTGCCTGCGCACGGACAAGACCCTGTCCGGCACGGCGGCCCTGACCGCCCGTCCGGAAGGGCTGCTGTTCCGGCTGAACGATGGCCCGGAGGAACCGCTCTTTGACCTGCTGCCTGCGGCCTATACCGGCGCACTGGATGCCATCCGGGCCGAGATCAACGAGCTGGTGGGCCTTGCTCCCGTAAAAGAATATGTGTTCGGTCTGGCCGACAACCTGCAGGTGCAGCAGCGCCGGGCCGCTGCCGGGCTGAAAACGGCCAGCCTGTCCATGCACATGATCTTCACCGGAAACCCCGGCACCGGCAAGACCACCATTGCCCGGCTGGTGGCGAAATACCTGAAAGCCATCGGTGCCCTCAAGGGCGGGCAGCTGGTGGAGGTGACCCGTGCCGACCTGGTGGGTCGCTACACCGGCCACACCGCTCCCCTGACCAACAGCGTCATCGAGAGCGCACTGGGCGGTGTGCTCTTCATTGACGAAGCATACAGCCTCTACCGGGGTGAACAGGACAGCTTCGGGCTGGAAGCCATCGACACTCTTGTAAAGGGAATGGAGGATCACCGGGACGAGCTGGTGGTCATTCTGGCGGGTTACACCAAGGAGATGGAGACCTTCCTCACCGCCAACAGCGGCCTTGCCAGCCGTTTCCCCAACAAGATCGAGTTCCCGGACTACACCGCTGAAGAGCTGCTGCAGATCACCCATGTTCAGGCAAGGAACAAGGGGTACCGTCTGGCCGAAAGCTGCACCGAGCCCCTGCTGGGCTATTATGCCCGCTGGCAGGCTGCCGATGCCCGCACCGCCGGCAATGGCCGCCTTGCCCGCAACACACTGGAAAAGGCCATCTTCCACCAGAGCCGCCGCCTTGTGGCTGAACCTGCCGCCGCGCTGGATCTGATCCTGCCCAGTGATCTGGAATTGAAGGAGCCGTAAACACGCAAAAAGGACTGCTTTCGCAGTCCTTTTTTGTTATTGATGCTGTTCTGCCAACCGGGCGGCCACCTTCCGCATTCCCTGCCGCACTTCCGGCGGGGCGACCACTTCTATCTTGCCGCCAAAGCCGCAGACCCAGCCGTAGAACTGGTCGCTGACGCAGATGGGAACATCGAAGTGGAAAGACCCATCCTCTTCCGGCAGGAACATGGGCGTTGCGCCAAAGCGCTCCCGCATGGCACCTTCCAGATCCGCGGTGCACCGCAGGGTAACGCGATGCTCCGGCCCGCCGTACATTCCAAAGTGCTTGCGCAGATAGGCAGGCAGGTCAAGATCCGCAAACTGCTCCTGACCCCGCCGGGGCGCATCCAGCACCCGTACCCCGCTCATCTTGTCCACCCGATAATGGCGGATGCCCTTTTCATCGGCAAAGGCAATGAGGTAGTAGCACCCGTTCTCCCAGGCCAGCTGCCACGGGCTGACGATCCTTTTCTCTTTCTCGCGGCTGTCGGCTTTTCTGTAGAGGAACTCCACCATTTTACCGTTGTTGATGGCCTCATGCAGGGCATCGATGCTGTACAGCAGGCTCTTGCTGTCGGTCTTGGGGCGGCCCTCCACATAGACCTGACGCTGCAGCTGGCTGCCCTCGTAGTTGGAGCAGAGCTTTTCCAGTTTGTGGATCAGCCGCCTGCTCGTGGTGCCGGACACCACCCGGCTTGCCTGCACGGCATCCACCAGCAGCTTGAGCTCCGCCAGATCAAAGGTGCGGCTGGCAAGGAAATACCCGCCGCCCCGGCCCCGGCGCAGCTTGATGTCATAGCCCAGCGCACCCAGTGCCTCAATATCGCTGTACACGCTCTTGCGCTCACAGCGGATGCCCTGCGCCTCCAGCAGCTCCACCAGCTGCGGCACGTTCAGCAGGTGGTTTTCATCGGTCTGCTGCTCAAAAATGCGCAATAGCGCCAGCAGCTTGGATTTCTGGCCTTCCTGTTTGGGCATTCGGTACACCTCATTTTTTCGTGTTGTGCCAAACCTCTCAGTCTCGCTTTGCTCACCAGCTCCCCTGGCAGGGGAGCTGGAAAAAACAGCAGTGCCGTGTGCTGAAAAGGTTACGGCGCTTTCTTATCAAACGCCGCGCGGCGCCGGGTGGACAGGCGGAACATCTCCTCCAGCTTTTCCCGGTCATCGGCCACAAGGGCGTTGCGCATCTCGTTCAGCGCCCCGCTGAACTGGTCGATCTCGGAGATGAGGTTTTCCTTGTTCCAGAGGAACAGCTCCGCCCACATCTTATCGTTGATGCGTGCAATGCGGGTCAGGTCCCGGAAAGAATCGCCGGTGTACTCGCACAGCGAGGTATTGTCGTTGGCGCACATCAGGCTGACGGCGATGGCATGGCAGAGCTGGCTGACATAGCCGATCATCCTGTCATGCTCCTGCACGGTCAGGGTGCAGATATGCTTGAAGCCCAGCACCTCGGCCAGTTCCCTGGCCCACTGAACGGCCTCCGGGGTGTTCTTTTCCGTGGGGGTCACAATGAAGTTGGCCGGGGCAAAATTCACCTCGGCGGCGTGCTCCACGCTGGAAGTCTCACGGCCCGCCATGGGGTGGCTGGCAATGAACTCCACGCCCGGCCTGCACATAGCCTGAATGGGCTCCACCAGACCGGTCTTTACGCCCGACACATCGGTAAAGATGCAGCCCTCCTTCAGCAGGTGGCCGTAGGTCCGGAACCACTCGATCAGGCCGTGGGGTACAAGCCGAAGATGATATGGTCGGCCTGACGCACCAGATCCTCAAAATCGTGGGTCTTTCCGCTGGCGATATAGCCGTGGTCGAGGGCATACTGCAGATGGCCCTCGCTGCGGTTGATGCCGTCCACATGGAACCCGGCCCTGCTCAGCTCCAAGGCGTACTTGCCGCCCAGCAGGCCCAGGCCCACAATGAGATAACGCTTTGATTTATCCAACATGTTCCACCTCCGCGCCCAAAGGCTTGATGGCTTCCAGAAAATCCGGCCAGCTCTTGGCAATGGCCTCGGCCCCGCTGATGGGCAGAGCCAGCCCGGCGGCCAGCGCCAGCACCGCAAGGCTCATCACCACGCGGTGGTCGTTGTGGCCGGAAAGCGGCCGCTCCGGGGCATGGAGCGCTCCGGCACAGCCATGGATGGTAATGGTGCCGCCCTCGCTCTCCAGCTGACCGCCGCAGGCCCGCAGCTCGGTCTCCATGGCTCAATGCGGTCGCTCTCCTTGATGCGGAGACGCTCGGCGTTGCGGATGACCGTGGTTCCCTCACACAGCAGGCCCAGCACCATCAGCACGGGGCCAAGATCGGGGCAGTCGCAAGGTCGATGTCCGTTCCGTGGAGCGGGGCCTTTTCAAACACCACGCCCTGCCCGGTGCGGGTGAATCTTGCACCGCACCGCCGGAGGATCTCCAGAATGGCCGCATCGCCCTGCAAGGTCTCTTCAGACAGGCCGGTGATGGCCACCCCGCCGGTCACAGCGCCCAGCACGGCAGGAAAAGCCGCCTGACTGTAATCGCCCTCCACGGTGTAATCACAGGGAAGATAGTGCTGCCCGCCGGGGATTTCCAGCATATTCTCATCCAACCAGCGGCTCTCCACGCCAAAGGCGTGCTGCACCGCGCGGGTCATATCGATGTAGCTCCGGCTCTCCACAGGCGGGATGAGGTGCAGGGTGCTGGTGCCGCCCAGCAGGGGCAGGGCAAACAGCAGCCCGCTGATGAACTGGCTGGACACGTTGCCCGCCAGCTCGTATTCGCCCGGTGTCAGGGCACCTTCCACGGTCAGGCGGTCCGCGTCCTGCTCAAAACGCAGGCCCTGCTGCTGATACAGCGTTTTGTAGACCGACTGGGGCCGCTCCATCAGCCGCCCACGGCCTGTAAAAGTCACTTCCTGCCCGGTCAGGCCGGCCAGTGGGATGAGGAAGCGCAGGGTGCTGCCGCTCTCACAGCAGTCCACGGGGGCATCAACCGGCAGAAAGCGGCCCAGCCCCTCCACCACCGCGTCGTTTTCACCGGTGGTGACACGGGCGCACAGTCGGCCCGCCGCGCCCAGCGTGGCGGAGATATCCTTGCTGAAAGCAAGATGATGGAGATGGGAGGTTCCCTTTGCCAGCGCCGCGCAGAGCACCGCCCGGTGAGCCATGCTTTTGCTGGGCGGCGCGGCGATGTTGCCGCCCACCGTCCGGCTTGATTTTATCGTAATGTTCATCGTGTTACTTTACCTGGCTCGCCCTCTCCGTCAGCGCTTTGCGCTGCCACCTCTCCCAAAGGGCGAGGCTTGGCAGTCCACCGCAAGGTCTGTGGTTTCGCCAGAGGCTCTCCCTTTGGGAGAGCTGGCAAAGCGTCAGGCTTTGACTGAGAGGGTGAGGCCGTTCATCGTGTTACATATCCCGGCCAATGCCCATGCGACCTGACGGCACTTTGCCATGGCCTGTGCAAAGGCATCCGGGTCAGGCACTGTGCGCCATCGCTCCAGGCGTGGCGGGGATCATAGTGGACTTCCACCTCCAGACCGTCGGCACCGGCGGCCACAGCGGCGATCATCATCGGCTCGACCAGATTGGCCTTGCCGGTGGCGTGGCTGGGGTCCACGATGATGGGCAGATGGGTCTTTTCGTGGATGATGGGCACAGCGGAGAGGTCGAGGGTGTTGCGGGTGTATTTTTCAAAGGTGCGGATGCCCCGCTCACAGAGAATGACCTGCTCGTTGCCGCCGGCCATGATGTACTCTGCGGACATGATCCACTCCTCGATGGTGTTGCACAGGCCGCGCTTGAGCAGCACAGGCTTGTGCATCTTGCCCACGGCCTTGAGCAGCTGGAAGTTCTGCATGTTGCGGGCACCGATCTGCACCACGTCCACATATTCCTCAAACTCGGGGATGCGGTCCTCGCTCATCAGCTCGGACACGATGGGCATTCCGGTGGCCTCCCGGGCCTTGACCATATCGAGGATACCCTCAGTCTCCAGACCCTGGAAGGAGTAGGGAGAGGTGCGGGGCTTATAAGCGCCGCCGCGGAACAGGCTTGCACCGCCCGCCTTTACGCCGTTGGCAATGCGCAGTGCCTGCTCCTCGCCCTCGATGCTGCAGGGGCCTGCCATCACGGCGATCTTCTCGCCCCTGCCGATCTTCACGCCGCCGCAGTCGATGATGGAATCGGCGGGGTGGAACAGGCGGTTGGCCCGCTTATAGGGGGCGGACACACGGGTGACGTTGTCGATCCAGGGGTTGGCCAGCACGTCGCGCTCATCGATCTTGGTGGTATCGCCCACCAGACCGAACACATTGTAATCCTTGCCGGTGATCAGGGTCACATCCAGGCCCTGCTTCTCGAATTTGTCTACGATCTTTTCCAGCTCTTCCTTGGGGGTGCCTTTTTTGGTCGAAATGATCATCTTGTTTCTTTTCCCTTCTGTTTTGTCTCTATGCTTTCCGTTTTGCTGCACAGCCTGCCCTACTTGCCAAGGGCTCCCCCTTCGGGGGAGCTGGCGAGCGGATGCGAGACTGAGAGGGTTGTTACTGCACCAGGTGCGTCTGCGCACCGCCATCCAGCCGGAGCAGCTGCACAAGGTAGGCGCAGGCATGGAGATATCCGCTGACCCCCTCGCCTGCAAAGCGGCCCTGACAGCCAAAGGAGACCACATCCACGCTGCGGAAGGGCTCCTTGCCGCTGGGGTCGGCCAGCATCACTTCCACGGCGGGCACGCCGCACACCTGCAGCGCTTCCAGAATGGCCACACTGTAATAGCGTAGCCGCCCGGGTTGAGGATGATGCCATCGGCCCGGCCTGCCGCCGACTGGATCTCATCGATGAGGTCGCCCTCGTGGTTGGACTGAAAAAAGTCCGCCTGAACATCCATCTGGCACAGCCCGCCTCGATATAATCCAGCAGTGTATTGAAATCGATCTGCCCCTCCATGCCCGGCTCCGTGAACTGGGTCAGGTTGAGGTTGGGACCGTTAATGACTAAAAATTTCATCCAGCGCCTCCATTGCCGCCGTCACGGCATCCGCAGGGGTGGTCTTGTTGGGGATCACAGCATCCGCTGCCGCCAGATAGAGCGGGCGGCGCTGGGCTTCCATGGTTTTCAGGGCCTCGGGGCTGGTGGAAAGGGGCCTGCCGCCGCCCACCAGCAGATCTTCCAGCGGCCGGTCGATGAAGAGCACGATGCCGTTGGCGTGGAGCGCCCGGAGGTTTGCCGGGTCTTTGACCACGCCGCCGCCGCAGGAGATGACCTGCCGGTTCTCCCTGGCAAAGCGGGCGGTCTGCGCGGCCTCCAGCTTCCGGAAGCCTGCCTCCCCCTCAGCGGCAAAGATGTCCGGGATGCTCCGGCCGTCGGCCTTGACGATCTCCTCGTCCAGATCCACGAACCGCTTGCCCAGCCGTTCCGCCAGAGCGCGGCCCAGGTGGATTTGCCCGAGGAGGGCATCCCGATGAGGGCAATGTTCAGCTGTTCCCGCCGCAGCTCGCTGGTCACACGGGCGATCTCGGCACCGGCATCCTCAAACTTGCGGTCGAGGAAAAATTCTGCCGCATACACAGCCTGCGCCACCAGCATTTCCAGACCGCCGACGGCAACGGGCACCCCCAGCTCCTCGGCCCGGAGGATGAGCTCGGTCTTATCGGATTATAGATGACATCGATCACGGCTTCCAGCCCGGGCATGGAGGTGATATCCAGGGCGCTCACGCCCACATTGGGGTACATGCCCACCGGCGTGGTGTTGATGATGATCTGCGCCCCGGTGGTCAGGGCCTGGGCATAAGTCAGCTCTCCCTTTTCGGGGTCGGGATGGCGGCTGACGGTATAGATCTGTTTCGCGCCCCGGTCATGGGCCACGGCCCAGGTGGTGTTGTGGGTGCCGCCGGTGCCCAGAATGAGCACGGTCCTGTCCTTGAACTCCACCCCGTGTGCATCGCACAGGTAGGAGAAGCCGGGGTAATCGGTGTTGTAGCCGTAGAGCAGGCCGTTCCTGTTGACGATGGTGTTCACGGCGTTGATGGCCCTGGCGTGGGAGTCGATATAGGAGCAGTACTCCATGACCACCAGCTTATAGGGGATGGTAACATTGATGGCCCTGAACTGCCGCCGGGTCATAAAGGCCCGGACTTCCTCTTCCGTGGGCAGGGGGCACAGGTCGTACCGGTAGCCGCAGAGCATCTCGTGGATGACCTTGGAGTAGGAGTGGCCCAGCCGCCCGCCGATGAGTCCGTATTCCATTTACAGCACCTCCTTGCGGTAGCCGGTGGGGTCCTCCATCCAGGCCATGCCGTATTTTGCGGTGAGCAGGTCGCCCACGGCCAGCGCGGCGGCGCAGGTCTGCACAATGGCGGCCCGGGGCACGATGCAGGGTCGTGGCGGCCCTGAATGGACAGCTCCGCGTCCTTCTTTGCCATATAATCCACCGTGTCCTGCGTTTTGTAGATGCTGGGGGTAGCTTGACCGCCGTGCGGAACACCACGGGCATCCCGTTGGAAATGCCGCCGTTCAAGCCCGCATTGTGGTTGGTGGCGGTGACGATGCGCTCCCCCTGCATCCGGAAGGCATCGTTGGCCTCCGAGCTTCTGGTCCGCAAAGCCGAAGCCGGAGCCGAACTCGATGCCCTTGACCGCCGGGATGGAGAAGGCCAGGTGAGCGAGTTTGCTCTCCACGCTGTCGAAATAGGGTTCACCCACGCCTGCGGGCAGGCCCAGAATGGCGGTCTCCAGCACGCCGCCCACACTGTCGCCCTCGGCACCGGCGGCACGGATGGCAGCTTTCATGGGTTCCTCCACACTGCCGTCCAGCAGGGCAAAGCCTCGGACTTGTTCAGCAGTGCCTCGGCCTGCGCCGCCAGCGCGGCGGGATCATCCAGCGCAAAGGGGATATCGCCGATCCCGGCACACCGCCCAATGTGCGTCACGATCTCGATCCCGGCCCGGTTCAGAGCGCCCAGCACCAGAGCACCGCCCGCCACCAGCGCGGCGGTGACGCGGCCCGAAAAGTGGCCGCCGCCCCGGGCATCCTGATAGCCGTGGTACTTGGCGTAGGCAGTGTAATCCGCATGGCCGGGCCGCAGCAGGTCAGCTGTTTTGGCATAGTCGCCGCTGCGGGTGTTCTGGTTTTCGATCATCAGGGCAATGGCAGTGCCGGTGGTGCGGCTGTTGACCACGCCGGACAAAAACTGCACCGCATCCCCCTCCACACGGGGGGTGGAAAGGCCGTCGCCCCGGGCACGGCGCTTGTCCATGCAGGCAGCAAGAAAGGCTTCCTCCACGGGCACGCCCGCCGCCATGCCGTCCAGCACCACGCCGATGGCCCTGCCGTGGCTCTCGCCAAAAATGGTCAGCGAAAGGTCGCTGCCAAAGGTGTTTTCATGGCTTACTCCTCCACACCCAGCAGGGGGCGCAGACCCTCCACGGGGATGGTCTCGGCCCGCCAGCAGCCCAGACCCGGCACCTTGATCACCGTGATCTGGCCGCCCTGAGCCTTTTTATCGTGCAGCATCTCGGCCAGCACCTTTTCCTTGTTATAGGTGGTGCGGGTGGGCAGGCCAATGCGGCGGTAGACCGCCCGCACCCGTTTCTGCAGCGCCTTGGATTCGATCATGGGCAGCATCCCCAGCGCCACGCACTCGCCGTGGAACAGGCCCACGGTGCGGCGGCCCTTGATGCCCTTGACGGCCTCGATGCCATGGCCGATGGTGTGGCCGAAGTTCAGGGCCTTGCGCATCCCGCGCTCGGTCTCATCCTGCTCCACAACGTTCTTCTTGAACCGCAGGCTGCGGTAGATGATCTCGCTGATCTGGGTATCGATATCGCCCTTTTCAAAGATGGCGAACAGCTCGGGGTCCGCCAGCAGGCCCGCCTTGACCGCCTCCGCCAGACCGTTGATGTAGTGGCGGCGGGGCAGGGTGGAAAGGGTGGCCGGGTCCACGATGACCAGCTTGGGCTGCCAGAACGCGCCCACGATGTTCTTGGTATCGCCAGATCCACAGCGGTCTTGCCGCCGATGGAGGAATCGATCATGGAAAGGGTGGTGGTGGGGCAGTTGATAAAATCGATGCCCCGCATGTAGATGGCAGCGGCAAATCCGGCCAGATCACCGACCACGCCGCCGCCCACGGCCACCACCAGGTCGCCGCGGCCCATGTTGAACTCCAGCATCTGCCGGAGCACCGTTTCCAGGATCTTGAAGCTCTTGCTGGCCTCGCCCTGCGGCACCGTGATGATGGTGGATTCCCGGCACTGGTCGGCCACGCGCTGGGCATATTCGGCAGGCACACCGCTGTCGGTGACAACGGCCACCTTGCGGTCCAGCCGGGCAAACTGGTACAGATTTTCCAGTGCACCGTTTTTCAGGATGATATCATAACTGCGCTCGCCCAGATTCATGGTGAGCTTTGTCCCGATGAAATCGCTCATTTCGTATACACTCCTAACAGCCGTACCGTGCGGCAGACATGATTCAGCTCGCGCAGCAGCGCGGCGGTCTTTTCGGCGGCGGGGTCTCCCACCAGCTCGACATAAAAATAATAATCAAAGGGGACGTGGGGCAGCGGGCGGCTCTTGATGGACTCCATATCGTAGCCGCTGGCACCAATGACCTGAATGACCTCGGCCAGCTTGCCGGGCTTGTTGTCCAGCGTGAACAGCAGGGAGAACCGGTTGCCCGCCGTAGGCTTTTCGCGGCTGAGGACGATGAAGCGGGTGGTGTTGTCGCCATCGGTGTTGATGCTGGGCACCAGCACCTCCAGCCCATACAGGGCGGCCGTTTCCACGCTGGCAATGGCCGCCCTGGTCCGGTCGCCGCTCTCCGCCACAAACTTTGCCGCCATGGCCGTGTTGGGCATGGCCGTGGCGGGCAGGCCGAACTGCTTCAGGAAGGTCTCGCTCTGGGCAATGGCCTGCTGGTGGCTGTACACACGGGTCAGGTCGGAAAGCTGGGTGCCGGGCAGCACCAGCAGGTTCTGGGAGATGGGCAGGTCGTAGACATCCACCACCCACAGCCAGGGTGGTTATAGCACAGGTCCAGCACCGCCGACACATCCCCCGCGTGGCTGTTCTCAAAGGGCACCACGCCGTGGGCGGCATCGCCCTTTTCCACGGCATCGAACACCTCATCAGGTGGGGCAGCTCACGGCCTCGGCATGGGGAAAGAGCGCCCGGAGCGCAATGTGGCAAAGGCACCCTCCACGCCCTGATAGGCAGCGCGGTTGCGGCCCAGCACCTCGGCCTCGTACTGTTTGGCCACGTCCATCATGTTCTGCACATGATCCCGGTAATAGGGGCGCAGGGCCGGGTCCCCGATCCGCGCTTCGGCCTTGTCCAGCACCACCTTTTCGCGGGCGGCATCAAAGATGGGCAGGCCGTGGGCCTTTTTGTATTCCGCCACGCTGAGCACCGCCTTCATCCGCCGCTCAAACAGGGCAGCCAGCTGGGCATCCACCGTGTCGATCTCCCGGCGGGCCTGTTCCAGTGCGTCCATCATTCCACATCCTTTGCATTTCGTGATACTGGATTAGTATACCATAACTCGGACACAGAAACAACAAAGGGCGCAGGGTTTCAGGGTGGATAACTTTTCAACTAGCACCTGCAAAAAGCGAATAGAATTGAAGAGGTGCTGCCCATGGGCAGCACCTCTTCAGCGTTTCAGATCTTCCCGCTTCGCGCCGTTCCATAGTATCTCCCATAGGGGTTTTCCAGCGCAGCGGCACGGGGCGGAACCAGCCGCGGCAGGCGGCTCCG
>ENA-OQCP01000349-OQCP01000349.1-human-gut-metagenome-genome-assembly--contig:-NODE-349-length-20792-cov-3.124897_pt1 | contig 20792 bp, 26 predicted proteins | sample MGYA00242760_ERZ504583 | MGnify/ENA primary metagenome ERZ504583 (study PRJEB26092, sample SAMD00036308) | human gut metagenome | host: Homo sapiens | study: EMG produced TPA metagenomics assembly of...
CTCAGAAAAAGTACGGAAAAGAAAGAAGGAAAAAAGTGAACAGATACTTACGCTGTTATGCAGAGATTTCACTCGAAGCGATCGGGCATAACATCAGAGAAGTGAAAAAAAGACTACCGGAGGGCGTGAAACTCCTTGGCGTTGTAAAAGCGAACGCCTACGGCCACGGTGCCGTTCCGGTAGCATCCTATCTGGAAAACCAGGTTGATTATTTTGCAACCGCAACCATCGAGGAGGCTGTCGAGCTCAGAGAAAACGGCATTTCCGCGCCGATCCTGATTCTCGGCTACGTGTCCCCGTCCCAGTACGGCGACCTTGTGGAATACGACATCACTCAGACGATCGACAGCTACGCACAGGCACTTGCCCTCGAAAAAGAGGCAGCACGCCAGAACCGGAAAGCAAAAGCACACCTCGCGGTCGATACCGGCATGACGCGGATCGGCTTCCAGGTGACAGAGCACGATGCGGATGAGGCGGCAAAAATCGCGGATCTTCCGCACATCGAGCTGGAAGGTATGTTTACGCATTTCTCCTGCGCCGATCAGGAAGACAAGACGTACTGTTCGATGCAGATGGAAAAATATGATAAGATGACGGCACTTTTAGCAGAGCGCGGCGTGACGATTCCGCTTCGCCATATCTGCAACTCCGCCGGAATCATGGAATTTGACGATCACCGCTTTGAGATGGTGCGTTCCGGTATCATCACCTACGGCATTTACCCATCCGAGAAGGTAAAAAAAGAGCGTCTCGATCTGATCCCGGCGCTTTCCTGGAAGAGCCATGTCATCCATGTGAAGGAAGTCGGCCCGGGCATCGGCGTCAGCTACGGTGCCACGTATGTGACCGAGAAACCGATGACACGGATCGCAACTGTTTCAGCCGGCTATGCAGACGGCTATCCGAGAGCTCTCTCGAACCAGGGCTGTGTGCTGATCCACGGGAAAAAAGCACCGATCATCGGAAGAATCTGTATGGATCAGATGATGGTGGACGTGACCGACATCCCGGATGTGCAGGTGGAGGACGTTGTAACGCTTGTCGGAACCGACGGGGATGAGACCATCACGATCGAAGAGATCGCCAACCCGGCGGCACGTTTCGATTACGAGATGCTCTGCGATATCAGCAGCCGTGTAACAAGGGTTTATAAATAGTTATCCAAAATAGAAAAATCAAAGTCTCCGAAGACGGAAAAAAGCAGAATCTGCTGACCGTTTCGGAGACTTTTTTGTGTTGGAACAGGTTTTCTGGATTATTTAACCGGTGCGGGTTGACAGGCGGTGCCGGAGTATGGTAGGATACCAATTAGTTTAGCGTAGTACAGTGATAACATGATCACGTAGAAAAGGAGAAGATTATTATGAAAAAGAAAATGGTTAGCATTTTGACAGCAGCCTTTTGTGTATCTGCCCTGCTGGCTGGCTGCGGCTTTGCAGACACAGCAAAAACATCTGCCTCATCAGCAGGAGCAGCATCCTCTTCCGCAGACGTAACGACAACCTTTACCGTGGGCTTCGATGCAGAATACCCGCCGTACGGCTACATGGACGATGAGACCGGCGATTACACCGGATTTGACCTGGAGCTCGCCGAGGCAGTCTGCGAGATTTACGGCTGGAAGCTGGTAAAAACCCCGATCAACTGGGATGCGAAAGATACCGAGCTGAATTCTGGTGCGATTGACTGCATCTGGAACGGCTTTACCATGAACGGCAGAGAGGACGATTACACCTGGTCCGATCCGTACGTGGACAACAGCCAGGTGATGGTCGTATCTGAGAATTCCGGCATCAACAGCCTGTCCGATCTGGCAGGAAAGACGGTTGGTGTGCAGGCAGCATCCGCAGCACTCGATCTTTTACAGAGTGAGGAAGAAGGCGGTCAGAAAGAACTCGCCGATACTTTCGCCGCTCTGCAGCAGTTCCCGGATTATAACAATGCGTTTGTAGAGCTTCAGGCAGGTTCCATCGATGCGGTTGCCATGGATATCGGCGTTGCCAAATATCAGCTGGAAAGCCGCGGAGAAGGATACAAAATCCTCGACGAGCACCTGAACTCTGAGAAATATGCGATCGGATTCAAAAAAGGAAATACCGAGCTCTGCGATAAAGTAAACGAAGGCCTGCAGCAGGTTCTGGCCGACGGAACGTTCGACAAGCTCGCAGAAAAATACGGAATCGCAGACATGGTGTGTCTGGAGAAAAAAGGAGAGTAAAGCAGCATGAAGTTGTCCATGATTCTATCACAGCTTAGTACCGGAATGGCGGGAACGATCTCGATATTTGTCCTGACGCTCGTATTTTCCCTGCCGCTCGGTCTGCTGATCGCCTTCGGGCGTATGTCGAAAAACCGGATTGTGAGCGGAATTTTCCGACTCTATATCTCCCTGATGCGCGGCACGCCTCTGATGCTGCAGCTCATGGTGGTTTACTTCGGACCGTTCTATCTGTTCGGTATGAACATAGGAAAATGGCGCTTTCCGGCGATTATCACCGGATTTGCCTTAAACTACGGCGCCTATTTTGCAGAAATCTACCGCTCCGGCATCGTTTCGATGGACCGTGGACAGTACGAGGCAGCAAAGCTTCTTGGTTATTCGAAGGGACAGACGTTTGTCCGCATTATTCTGCCGCAGGTTGTGAAACGGATTCTGCCGGCGATCACCAATGAGGTGATTACGCTGGTCAAGGATACGTCGCTGGCCTTTTCCATTTCCTATGTGGAAATGTTCACGATCGCAAAACAGATCGCGGCGGCCAAGACCACGATGGTTCCGTTCGTCGCCGCCGGTATTTTCTACTACATCTTCAATTTTGTCGTGGCGTGGGTGATGGAACTTTTGGAAAAGAAATTTTCTTATTATCATTAACTATAGAAGAGAGCGGAAAACGATATGATTTATCTGGAAATGAACCATGTAAGAAAGAGCTTTGGGGATCTCGAAGTGTTAAAAGATATTTCCCTCAAAGTAGAAGAGGGCGAGGTGCTCTCGATCATCGGCCCGTCGGGATCGGGAAAATCGACGCTGCTGCGGTGTGCGGCGATGCTGGAGATGATGGATGGCGGTGACCTGACGTATCTTGGCGAGCAGGCAGTCACCATGCAAAATGGAAAATCCGTTTATGCAAAGCCGGCCGTGCTGCGGAAAATTCAGGAAAACTTTGGAATGGTATTCCAGAGCTTCCACCTGTTTCCACATTATGATGTGATGAAAAACCTCTGCGATGCGCCGATTCATGTGCAGAAACGCAACCGTGCGGAGGTGGAAGCACAGGCAGAAGAGCTGCTGCAGAAAATGGGACTCACAGGAAAAGAAAAGGCGTATCCGTGTCAGCTTTCCGGCGGTCAGTGTCAGAGGGTTGCGATTGCGCGTGCGCTGATGCTGAACCCGAAGGTGCTCTTTTTTTGATGAGCCGACTTCGGCGCTCGACCCGGAGCTGACAGGCGAGGTGCTGAAGGTCATCAAATCCCTTGCGGAGATGAATATGACCATGGTGATCGTTACCCACGAGATGAATTTTGCCCGGGAGATTTCCAACCGCATCATCTTTATGGACCAGGGCGTGATCGCCGTGGAAGGAACGCCGGACGAAGTCTTCGATTCCGAAAATGCCAGAATGCAGGGCTTTTTGGGAAAATTTCGTGAGAAGTAACGACGTTGCACTTGCCTAAAAAAACAACATGCGTTATACTAGAGCGTGGTTGAAACGTATTTCAAACACGCTCTTTATACGCCCCGTTCTGTTTTTGGGGATGAAAAAGAGCGGGGATAAAAGAGAAACCGAATACACATTTTGACAAGAAAAGGAGAATCGTGTCTATGAGCGGAACTGACAGATATGTAAGCCCTCTTTCCGAACGTTATGCAAGCAAGGAGATGCAGTACATCTTCTCCCCGGATATGAAATTCCGTACCTGGAGAAAGTTATGGATTGCGCTGGCTGAGACAGAAAAAGAACTGGGACTTTCTATTACAGATGAGCAGATCGAAGAACTGAAAGCAAATGCCGAGAACATCAACTACGATGTGGCAAAAGAAAGAGAGAAGTCTGCCGTCATGACGTAATGTCCCATGTGTATGCCTACGGCGTACAGTGTCCGAAAGCAAAAGGAATCATCCATCTGGGAGCAACCAGCTGCTACGTAGGCGACAATACCGATATCATTGTCATGAAACGAAGCCTTAAAGCTGGTGAAGAAAAAACTGGTGAACGTTATCGCTGAGCTGGCAAAATTTGCGGATACCTACAAAGACCAGCCGACCCTTGCCTTCACCCACTTCCAGCCGGCACAGCCGACCACCGTCGGAAAACGTGCAACCCTGTGGATGCAGGAGTTCTTAATGGACCTTGAAGATCTCGAGTACGTACAGAGCACCTTAAAGCTGCTCGGCTCCAAAGGAACAACAGGCACACAGGCAAGCTTTTTAGAGCTGTTCGACGGAGATCAGGAGACCATCGACAAGATCGATCCGATGATCGCTGAGAAAATGGGCTTCAAGAACTGCTATCCTGTTTCCGGACAGACGTATTCCAGAAAAGTCGATACGAGAGTATTAAACGTTCTGGCAGGCATTGCGGCAAGCGCAACAAAATTCTCCAACGACATCCGTCTTCTGCAGCACTTAAAAGAAGTTGAGGAGCCGTTCGAGAAAGGACAGATCGGATCTTCCGCCATGGCATACAAGAGAAATCCGATGAGAAGCGAGCGTATCGCATCCCTGTCCCGTTATGTGATCACCGATGCATTAAATCCGGCCATCACCTCTTCTGTACAGTGGTTTGAGAGAACCTCGATGACTCTGCAAACAAGAGACTTTCCATTCCGGAAGGCTTCCTTGCCATCGACGGTATCCTGGATCTGTGCATGAACGTCGTAGACGGACTTGTGGTTTATCCAAAGGTTATCTTAAAACACATGATGGCAGAGCTTCCGTTTATGGCAACTGAGAATATCATGATGGATGCGGTAAAAGCAGGCGGCGACCGTCAGGAGCTGCATGAGAGAATCCGCGAGCTGTCCATGATCGCCGGAAAACATGTCAAAGAGGAAGGCCGCGACAACGATCTTCTGGATCTGATCGCAGCGGATGAGATGTTCCATCTGACCAAAGAAGAGCTGGAAAAGACGATGGATCCGTCCAAATACACAGGCCGCGCATCCGTACAGGTTGACGCATTCCTGAAGAACGTAGTTAATCCGGTGCTTGAGGCAAACAAAGAGGCACTTGGCATGACTGCGGAAATCAACGTCTGATGCGTTTGATAAACAGAAATAATAAAAAAACAAATTTTATAAGTAATAATAAGTTTTACTTATGAAGAAAACATGGTATACTATGCATGAACGGCCGAAACAAAGAGGCCGCAAGTATACGTTGAATTAGGAGGATGTCACATGATTAAGGCAGTAGTAGGAGCAAACTGGGGAGACGAGGGAAAAGGTAAGATTACCGATATGCTCGCAAAAGAGGCAGACATTATTGTCCGTTTCCAGGGTGGTGCGAATGCAGGCCATACCATTGTAAACAACTATGGAAAGTTTGCACTTCATACCCTTCCATCCGGCGTATTTTACAGCCACACAACAAGCGTAATCGGAAACGGTGTTGCACTCAATATTCCGGTTCTGATCAAAGAGTTAAATGAGATCGTTTCGAAGGGAGTGCCGGCACCGAAGATCAAAATTTCCGACCGTGCACAGATGGTAATGCCGTACCACATCCTGTTCGATCAGTATGAGGAAGAGCGTCTGGGCGGAAAATCCTTTGGTTCCACCAAATCCGGTATCGCTCCGTTCTACTCAGATAAATATGCAAAAATCGGTTTCCAGGTAAACGAGTTGTTCGACGATGAGCACCTGAAAGAGAAACTGAAATCCGTATGCGAAACCAAGAACATTCTGCTCGAGCATCTGTATCACAAACCGCAGTTAAATCCGGATGAGATCTATGCAGAGCTGATGGAATACAAAAAAATGGTTGAGCCATACGTATGCGATACTTCCGCATTCCTGTGGAACGCGATTCAGGAAGGCAAGGAGATCCTGCTTGAGGGTCAGCTTGGTTCCTTAAAAGACCCGGATCACGGAATTTACCCGATGGTAACTTCTTCTTCCACACTGGCCGGCTACGGCGCAGTAGGAGCAGGTGTTCCGCCATATGAAATCAAGAAAATCGTAACCGTATGCAAAGCTTACTCCAGCGCAGTAGGAGCAGGTGCTTTCGTTTCCGAGATCTTCGGCGATGAGGCAGATGAGCTCAGAAGACGCGGCGGAGACGGCGGAGAGTTCGGTGCAACCACAGGCCGCCCGAGACGTATGGGATGGTTCGACTGTGTTGCTTCCCGTTACGGCTGCAGAATGCAGGTACCACCGATGTAGCGTTCACCGTACTTGACGTACTTGGCTATCTGGATGAGATTCCGGTCTGCACAGCATACGAAGTAGACGGAAAAGAAATCCACGATTTCCCGAACACCAGCATTCTTGAGAAAGCAAAACCGGTGCTGAAAACGCTTCCGGGCTGGAAATGCGATATCCGCGGCATCAAGAAATATGAGGATCTGCCGGAGAACTGCAGAAACTACATCGAGTTTGTAGAGAAAGAAATCGGATTCCCGATCACCATGATCTCCAACGGGCCGGGAAGAGACGATATCATTTACCGCAATAAATAATTCAGGCGGTTTTTAGAGGATTTTTATGAAAAAAGCAGGACAGCTTCTCGCAGTTCTGACAGCGGCTTCCGTGCTGCTGTCGGGCTGTGAGAAGTTAAAAGATGTGACAACGACATCTGTCTATGTGAGCAAAAATGGTGTTGTGACAGAAGCCATTGTGGAAGATTACAGCAAAGACGATGATTACACGGAAGACGAACTGAAGGTCTTTGTGGAGGATGACATCAAAAAATTCACAGAGGAGCGCGGCGATGCGGATTCCGTGAAGCTGGAAAAATGCCAGATCAAAGAGGACAAGGTGGAGATCCGGATGGAATACGGAGATTACCAGTCCTACGCGGATTATCACGGAGCAGAATTTTTCGCAGGCACGCTGTATGAGGCAGAAGAAGCGGGATATGATTTTTCCGCTTCCTTTGTCGATTCTAAAGGCAATGAGGTTTCAGTCGAAGATGCGGTCAAAGGCGTTAAGCATGTACGCGTGATTGTCTGCGAGGAGCCGCTGGAAATCGTAACGGAAGATCCGGTGCTCTGCGTTTCCGGTACAGCCGTGATCAAAGGGAAAAACACGGTGGATACGGCCGGCGAGTGGACCACAAAGTCCACAGAGAGTGCTTCTGCGTCATCATCAGAGCAGACTAAGACAGAAGAAACAGAGCAGGAATATGAGCAGGACGTTCTTCTTGCCAGTCCTGTTATTGTTGTTTATGGTAAGTAAACAAATAAAATAGAGGAGTAACTAACTATGGAAAAGACAATGGACAAAATTGTGGCAGTAGCAAAATCCAGAGGTTTTGTATATCCGGGTTCCGAAATCTACGGCGGCCTGGCAAATACCTGGGATTACGGCCCGCTCGGTGTTGAGCTGAAAAACAACGTGAAAAAAGCATGGTGGCAGAAATTCGTGATGGAGAGCCCGCACAACGTAGGTGTTGACTGCGCGATCCTGATGAACCCGCAGACATGGGTAGCTTCCGGTCATCTCGGCGGATTTTCCGATCCTCTGATGGACTGTAAAGAGTGCCACGAGCGTTTCCGTGCAGACAAGCTGATCGAAGACTTCTGCGAGGAAAAGGCATTGAAATCGAAGGCGGCAGTGTAGACGCATGGTCCCAGGAAGAGATGAAGAACTTCATCGAGGAGCATCAGATTCCGTGTCCGTCCTGCGGAAAACATAACTTTACCGATATCCGTCAGTTCAACCTGATGTTCAAAACCTTCCAGGGTGTTACAGAGGATGCGAAGAACACCGTATATCTTCGTCCGGAGACTGCACAGGGTATCTTCGTAAACTTCAAAAACGTACAGCGTACTTCCAGAAAGAAAATTCCGTTCGGAATCGGTCAGATCGGCAAATCTTTCCGTAACGAGATTACACCTGGTAACTTCACCTTCCGTACCGTGAGTTCGAGCAGATGGAGCTGGAGTTCTTCTGCGAGCCTGGCACCGACCTTGACTGGTTCCAGTACTGGAGAGGCTTCTGCATCAACTGGCTGAAGAGCTCGGCATGAAAGACGAAGAGATGCGTGCAAGAGACCATTCTCCGGAAGAGCTGTGCTTCTACAGCAAGGGAACAACCGATATCGAGTTCCTGTTCCCGTTCGGATGGGGCGAGCTGTGGGGAATCGCAGATCGTACCGATTACGACCTGACCCAGCATCAGAATGTATCCGGACAGGATATGACCTATTTCGATCCAGAGAAGAACGAGAAATACATCCCGTATGTTATCGAGCCGTCTCTTGGTGCTGACCGTGTCGTTCTGGCATTCCTGTGCAGCGCTTATGACGAGGAAGTTCTCGACGCAGAGAAGAATGATGTTCGTACTGTGATGCATTTCCATCCGGCACTGGCACCGGTAAAAATCGGTGTGCTTCCGCTTTCCAAGAAGCTGAACGAGGGCGCTGAGAAAGTCTTTGCAGAGCTGTCCAAGAAATACAACTGCGAGTTTGATGACCGTGGAAATATCGGAAAACGGTATCGCCGTCAGGATGAGATCGGTACTCCGTACTGCATCACCTACGACTTCGATTCCGAGACCGATGGTGCTGTTACCGTCCGTGACCGTGACACCATGGAGCAGGAGAGAATTAAAATTGAGGATCTCGATGCTTACTTTGCAGATAAATTTACTTTCTAATCTGGCTTTTTAGTCCGAAAAAAGAGTAGAAAAAAGGATTCCCACTCGCGGGAATCCTTTTTTTGTATACTTTGTATTACTCGATAATCGTACCTGTTTTTCCCTGGAATCCGGCGAGTGCAGAATCAATGGAAGTGATGACTGCGGTACGGCCGATGCCTTTCTCGAGGAAAGAAACAGCTGCTTCCATCTTCGGCAGCATGGAGTTTTCTCCGAACTGGCCTTCTGCGATGTATTTCTTCGCGTCAGCAACGGTGATGTGCTCCAGCGGTTTTTCGTCCGGGGTACCGTAGTTGATGGAAACGTTTTCCACGCTGGTCAGGATCATCAGCATGTCTGCGTTCAGCATTTCTGCCATCAGGCCGCTGGTGAGGTCTTTTTCGATGACTGCGGATGCACCTTTAACTCTTCATTCTGCGGGAGAACCGGGATTCCGCCGCCGCCTGCTGCGATGACAACCTGTCCGGCATCGAGAAGAAGACGGATGGAGTCGATCTCTACGATATCCTGCGGCTTCGGAGCAGCAACGATTCGGCGGTAACCGTCCTCGGTTTTCGTTACGTAGTTCCTTTTTCTTCCTCTGCGTCAGCCTCCTCTTTGGTAAGCGTACGGCCGATCAGTTTGACCGGATTGTTGAAGGCATCGTCGTACGGATCTACTTCAACCTGTGTAAGAATCGTGGATGTGGTTTTGAAGATTCCTCTGCGGAGAAGCTCAGCACGGATGGCGTTCTGCAGGTCGTAGCCGATGTAGCTTCGCTCATAGCGGAGCAGACAGACATCGGGGCTGCGCTGTAGTCGGTGTGCATTTTGCCGAATTCATTCATCGCCATGTGGATCATGCCGACCTGCGGCGCATTGCTGTGGGTGATGACAACATCAGCGCCGGCAGCAACGAGATCTGCGATTACTTTTGCGGAACGTTTTACGGCTGCTTTCTGTTCCGGCAGCGTCGTTCCAAGAGCTTTGTGTCCCAGTGCAACAACTATTTTTTTTCTTTTCATTGGAAGATACCTCTCTTTGCAGTTCATAGATTTTGATACGAAAAAACCAGGCATCAATATAAAACTATTATAAAGTTTATGGGGGCAAAAATCAAGAAGAAACCGACATTGCGCACATTGAAATGTTTTTCGGACTATGGTATTCTATAAAAGTATCTGAGTCGTAGGGATTTGAAACGTGAAAGGGAGGTCCCGGCATGAAAAACATGCGCACGTTACAAAAACGGATCGCATATCAGCTCCAGCAGGGTAGTCTGGATGCGGAAGTTACAGGAATCACATGCGACAGCAGAAAAGTACAGCCGCAGAACGTGTTTGTCTGCATCCGCGGAAACAGGATGGACGGGCACGTATATGCAGAAGAAGCAGTCGAGAGGGGCGCTGCTGTCCTGGTTGCGGAGCGGGAACTGGAAGGGATTCCGGAAAAGGTAACCGTACTCGTAGTAAAGGACAGCAGAGAAGCACTCGCACAGCTTTCCTGTGCCTGGGAGGACGATCCGGCGCAGCACCTTGTGACAATCGGAGTGACCGGCACGAAGGGAAAGACGACGACTGCATATATGATTTACGAAATCCTGCGAAAAGCAGGGATACGCGCAGGACTCATCGGAACGATCGAGACGAGGATCGGGGAAAAAAGCATTCCGTCAGAAAATACAACGCCGGAGCCTGTTGTGCTGCAGAAGCTGTTTTCTGAAATGATGCGGGAGGGCTGCACCCATGTTGTGATGGAGGTTTCCTCGCAGGCGGAAAAACAGCACCGGTGTGATGGAATTACGTTTGATTACGGTGTGTTCACCAACATTGGAAACGACCACATCGGCGCCGGGGAGCATGCATCGTTTGCAGAATATCTGTCCTGCAAAAAGAAGCTGCTTCGCACCTGCAGAACCGGAATTGTAAACCGGGATGACAAAAGGTTTCCGGAGATCATAAGGCAGAGCACCTGCCGTCTGGTGACATTCGGATGCAGGGAAAAAGCTGATTTTATGGCAGCAGATGCAGCACTCGATCAGGCGCCCGGCGTGCTCGGTGTCTCATACCGGGTGCAGGGCGCAGCGGATTTTCCGGTACGGGTAGATCTGCCGGGTCTGTTTTCCGTTTCCAACTCGCTTGCCGCCATTGCGGTCTGCGCGCAGATGGGAATCCCGGAAAAGGCGATGCAGGAGGCACTTTCCGCAGTCCGCGTCCGTGGGCGGTGTGAGGCAGTTCTGGTGTATCCGGAAATGACGCTTCTCATTGACTACGCACACAATGCGATGAGCCTCGAAAGCCTGTTAAAGACACTGCGGAAATACCATCCGAAGCGCCTGATCTGTCTCTTCGGCTGCGGCGGAAACCGCGCGCGGGACCGGAGATTCCAGATGGGAGAGGTGTCGGGGCGTCTGGCGGATCTGACCGTTATCACCTCGGACAATCCGCGGGATGAGGAACCACAGGCGATTCTGGACGATATCCGGACGGGAATCGGGAAAACAGAAGGCGCTTTCGTTGAGATTGCAGACCGTAAGGAGGCGATCCGGTATGTGATCGAAAACCGGCAGCCGGGCGATCTCGTGGTGCTCGCGGGAAAAGGCCACGAAACGTATCAGATCCGGAAGGGGAAACGGTACGAGATGGATGAGCGCGTGCTGATCCGGGAAATACTGGAAGAAAGTAAGGGGAATGTATGAGCAGCGTTTACGCTGATGTAATCGTAGACATCACAAATGAAAAACTGGACCGGACCTTTCAGTACAAGGTTCCGCCGGAACTGACAGGGGAGATCAGTCCGGGAACGGCGGTACAGATTCCGTTTGGAAACGGAAACCGCACGATCACCGGCTATGTGCTTTCCGTCGGAAACGAGCCGAAATATCCGCAGGACCGGATGAAGGCCATCCTCGCGGTACAAAAGGATGCGGCGACCGTAGAGACGAAGCTCATCGCGCTCGCCGCGTGGATGCGTCATACGTACGGATCGACGATGATCCAGGCGTTAAAGACGGTGCTTCCAGTCAAAGTAAAGGCGCGCGGGAAAGAAACCCGCGAAATTGCGCTTCTTGCAGATCCTGCGAGATGTGAGGAGCTGCTGGAAAACTACAGAAAGAAAAATTATAAAGCGAGAATCCGTCTCTTAAACGCGCTGCTGGCCCAGCCGGTTCTTCCAGGGCCGGTTGTGAGCAAGAAACTGAAAATCACGGCAGATACGCTGCACGTGATGGAAGAGCAGGGCGTGTTGGAAATCCGCCGTACGAGCACCTGGAGAAATCCGGTATCTGATGCGGCAGGAAGAACAACTGCGGGAAAACCAAACGAACAGCAGCAGGCCGTGGTGGACGGCATTCGAAAGGAATGGGAAGGACAGAACCGCCCCTGCCTGATCCGCGGTGTGACGGGAAGCGGCAAAACGCTCGTCTATATGGAGCTGATGGAGCGAGTGCTGAAGGAAGGAAAACAGGTGATCGTGCTGATCCCGGAGATTGCGCTGACGTATCAGAACGTGGAGCGGTTCTGCGCACGGTTTGAAACAAGGGTCACGGTGGTCAACTCGCGGATGACACCGTCCGAGCGCGCCGACCAGATGGAGCGCGCGCGGCGCGGGGAGGTCAGTATTATGATCGGTCCGCGTTCCGCACTCTTTGCACCGTTTCCGGATCTGGGCTGATCGTAATCGATGAGGAGCATGAAACCTCCTATAAAAGTGAAGTGACGCCGCGCTACCATGCAAGGGAGACCGCCGTGCGCCGCGCCGGCTGGAGCATGCCCATGTGGTGATGGGTTCGGCAACGCGTCGGTGGATGCTTCTTACGCCTGCGAGACGGGAGCGTACGCGCTGTTCCGGATGGATGCGCGGTACGGAAATGCAGCACTTCCGTCCGTATGGATCGCGGATATGCGGGAAGAATTACAGATGGGAAACCGTTCGATTCTGTCCGGAAAACTGCGGGAAGAGATCGAAAAACGGCTTGAAAAAAAGGAACAGGTTGTACTGTTTCTGAACCGCAGAGGCTATGCGGCTTCGTCTCGTGCCGTGCATGCGGCCATGTGATGAAATGCCCGCACTGCGATGTATCACTGACAGCACACAATAACGGAAAGCTCGTCTGCCATTACTGCGGTTATGAAACACCGCAGGTACATGCGTGCCCGTCGTGCGGTTCCCCGTACATCGGCGGCTTCCGTGCCGGCACACAGCAGATCGAGCAGAACGTGAAAAAGCTGTTTCCAAAGGCACGCGTTCTTAGGATGGACGGCGACACGACAAAAACGAAAAACAGTTATGAAGAAATCCTGTCCTCATTTGCGGCGGGGGAGGCCGATATCCTGATTGGAACCCAGATGATCGTAAAAGGCCACGATTTCCCGAATGTCACGCTGGTGGGAGCGCTGGCGGCGGATCTCTCCCTGAATGCAGTCGATTACCGTGCCGGGGAGCGTACGTTCCAGCTGCTGACGCAGGCAGTCGGCCGCGCCGGAAGAGGCGAAAAGCCGGGAATGGCAGTTATTCAGACGTACCATCCCGAACATTACAGCATTCAGACGGCGGCAGAGCAGGATTACGGGGCATTTTACGAGAAAGAAATGGACTACCGCCGTCTGATGGGATATCCCCCGGCGGCGGAGCTTCTGGCGATCCACGGAGCCGGGGAGGATGAAGCGCATCTGACGCAGGCGATGGAATACATTCGCAGATATCTCATCCGCATCCGGGGAAACCGCGAAGTCCAGATCATCGGCCGGCAAGTGAGGCAGTGTCGAAAATCAATGACCTGTACCGCATGGCCGTGTATGTACGCGCGCCGCAGGAAGAGGTGCTGGCAGGGCTGCGGGAAAAACTGGAGCGGTATATCGAGATTAACAAAGGCTTCCGTACCGTTTATTTACAGTTTGACTTCAGCAGAAGTATTAGTTTTTTCATACTATTTACACATAGATTATTTATAATAGAAGAGCAAAAGAAAGGAAAAGAATTATGGCAATCAGAGAAATCAGAGTCGTAGGCGACCGCGTATTAACGAAAAAATGCAGACCGGTGGAGGAGATGACACCAAGAATCATCGAGCTGATCGACGACATGTTTGACACGATGTATGAGGCGAACGGCGTAGGTCTTGCCGCACCGCAGGTCGGCATTTTAAAGAGAATCGTAGTCATGGATGTGGATGGAACACCGCATCTGCTGATTAACCCGGAAATTCTGGAGACTTCCGGAAGTCAGACCGGAGCAGAGGGATGCTTAAGCCTTCCGGGAAAATCCGGTACGGTAACCCGTCCGAATTACGTAAAGGTAAGAGCACTGGATCGCGACATGCAGCCGTTTGAACTGGAGGGAACCGAACTTCTTGCCCGCTGCATCTGTCACGAGTGTGATCACCTCGACGGACATATGTATACAGAAAAAGTAGAAGGCGAACTCTGGGACAACACGTACGATGAGTATGATGAATACGAGGACGAAGAGTAGGCCGAAAAGATAAAGGAGATGACTTTAGATGAAAGTGGTATTTATGGGAACCCCGGATTTCTCCGTGGGAACACTTGAGGCACTGGTGGAGGCCGGCTATGAGATCACAGGCGTTGTGACACAGCCGGACAAACCGAAGGGCCGTGGAAAACAGATGATGCCGACACCGGTCAAGGAGGCAGCCGAAAAACACGGTCTTCCGGTTTACCAGCCGCGCCGCGTGCGGGACGCAGAAGCGATCGAAAAGATCCGGGAAATGGAGCCGGATGTGATTGTTGTTGTTGCTTTTGGCAGATTATTACAAAAGAGATTCTTGAGATGCCGAAATATGGATGCATCAACGTACATGCATCCCTGCTTCCGGCCTACCGTGGTGCAGCGCCGATCCAGTGGGCGGTGATGAACGGTGATCAGGTAAGCGGTGTTACGATCATGAAAATGGATGAAGGCATTGATACCGGTGAAATGCTTTCGAAGTGGAGATTCCGCTTGCATCAGATGAGACCGGCGGCAGTCTTTTTGACAAACTTTCGGCAGCCGGTGCAAAGCTGCTGGTGGAGACGCTTCCTAAAATCGAAAAAGGCGAAATTACACCGGAAAAGCAGCCAAAGGAGAGCACGACAGCGTATGCACGAATGATTAAAAAAGAGGACGGAAGGATTGACTGGACGAAGAGCGCCATCGAGATTGAACGCCAGATCCGTGCGATGAGTCCGTGGCCGAGCGCGTTTACAAAAGTAAACGGAAAGAACCTGAAAATCTGGGATGCAAAGGTGATTGCCATGTTGGGCGGCAACCTGTTCTCGAAGATTCCGGGGCAGGATCCGACGAAGAATGCCGGAAAAGTCTGGGTGGCAGATGAAACCGGCCTTCATGTAAAGACAGGCGACGGCATTCTGGTGATTGAAGAACTGCAGCTCGAAGGAAAGAAACGGATGAAAATCGCCGATTTCCTGCGCGGCTATTCCATCGAACCTGGTACCAGACTGGGAGAATAAAGAAAAAAGCAACCTGAAGTTGAGGCGGGGAACTGCACAGCGGCTTTTTTTGCTGTGCCCAAGAAAAAGGAGAAAAACGATATGGGACTTTTTTATGACAGTACGTATCTGCTGGTGATTCTTGCCGCACTGATTTCCATGGCGGTATCCGCCCGCATGAACACGATTTTTGGCAAATATCAGACCGTCCGCTCGTACAGCGGCATGACGGGACGCGAGGCGGCGATGCGCATTCTGCATCAGGCCGGCATCTACGATGTGACCGTCCGCCACGTATCCGGTAAACTGACCGACCACTATGATCCGCGGACAAAAACCGTGAATTTATCGGATGCGGTTTACGATTCAACCTCGGTCGCAGCGATCGGCGTCGCAGCGCATGAGTGCGGCCATGCCGTACAGCACAATACGGATTACGTGCCGCTGAAAGTAAGAAGCGCCATTGTTCCGGCAGCGAACCTTGGATCCCAGCTTTTCTGGCCGCTGTTCCTGATCGGACTGATTTTCAGCCTTCCGATGCTGGTGAAAGCCGGGATCTGGCTGTTTGTGCTGGCACTGGCATTCCAGGTGGTAACACTTCCGGTCGAGTTCGATGCGTCGAGAAGAGCATTAAAAATGCTCAGTGAGGGCGGTATGGTGACAGAGACGGAACACGACGGAGTCAAGAAAGTACTCTGGGCTGCAGCCATGACATACGTGGCAGCGGTGATCGGTTCTCTGCTGCAGCTGCTCCGGCTGCTGATTTTATCCGGAGCATTTAGGAGAAATGATGACTGATACAATCAATACAAGAGAGCTGATTATGAACATTCTGCTTGAGATGGACAGGGAGAAAACGCCCTGCCATCTTGCTGTAAAGGACGCCCTCGATAAATACCAGTTCCTGCCGCGGCAGACCGTGCGTTTATCAAGCGGGTCTGCGAGGGAACCGTGGAATACGGCATCCAGAATGACTACATCATCAATCAGTATTCCAAAATCAAGATCAACAAATGCAAGCCGGTGATTCGTGCGATCTTACGGATGTCGGTGTACCAGATCCGTTTTCTTGACGCAGTACCGGATTCGGCAGTCGTCAATGAGGCGGTGAAACTGGCGGAAAAGAAGCATTTTTACAACTTAAAGGGCTTTGTCAACGGCGTTCTGCGCACGATCGTGCGGGAAAAAGATCATCTGCCGATGCCGAAGGAGAACAATACTACGCAGTATCTTTCCGTGAAATACTCCATGCCGGAATTTCTGGTTGAGGAGTTCGTATCCCAGTACGGAAAAGAAACGGCAGAAACGATGATGGCGGATTTCCTGAAAGAAAAACAGGTGACGATCCGTATCAACCGCTGGAACAATACGATCGAGGAGACGAAGAAAAGCCTGGAAAGCCAGGGGGCAGAGCTGGAAAAAGCGCCGTATCTTGGCGAGGCGTTCTATCTGAAAAACTTTGAGACGATCGCATCACTGAATGCCTTCCAGGAAGGCCGGTTCCAGATTCAGGATGTGAGCTCCATGATGGCGGCGCATCTGGCGGATCCAAAGCCGGGTGACCAGGTGCTGGATCTCTGCGCGGCACCGGGCGGAAAGAGCCTCCATGCAGCAGATAAAATGAGAAATCAGGGATGCGTGGAAGCGCGTGATCTCACTGAATACAAGGTCGATCTGATCCGGGAAAATGTGCAGAGAGCAGGTGTTTCCTGCGTCGTGCCGAAGGTAAAAGATGCGGAACAGCTCGATGCGGAATGGATCGGAAAAGCGGACGTTGTGATTGCGGACCTGCCGTGCACCGGATACGGCGTCATCGGCAGAAAGCCGGATATCAAATATTACGCTTCAAAAGAAAAAGAAGAGGAGCTGGTACGGATTCAGCGGGCAATCCTTGCAAATGCCGCATCGTACGTAAAGCCGGGCGGCACACTGCTGTACAGCACATGTACCGTCAACAGAAAAGAAAACAGCGAGAATGCCGCATGGTTTCTGGAACAGTTCCCGTTTGAAGCAGTCAGTCTGGATGAACTGCTGCCGGATGAGCTGAAAAGCGGAGAAACGGCCAAAGGACAGCTGCAGCTGATCCCGGGGGTACACAAGACAGACGGATTTTTCCTTGCAAAATTCCGGAAAACAGAGGAAGGACGGGCGTAACAGATGGATATTAAATCAATGACCTTAGACGAATTAAAGGACGCCTGCCAGCAGATGGGAGAAAAGCCGTTCCGTGCCAAACAGTTATACGACTGGATGCATCATCGTCTGGCGGGCAGCTACGATGAGATGACGAATCTCTCGCTTGCCTTCCGGGAAAAATTAAAGGAACAGTATCCGCTTACCTGTCTCGAAAAAGTGCAGGTGCAGGAGTCCAAAATCGACGGAACGAGAAAATACCTGTTCCGCCTTAGCGACGGCAACGTGATCGAGAGCGTCTGGATGAAGTACCACCACGGAAATTCCGTCTGCATCTCATCCCAGGTCGGCTGCCGGATGGGCTGCCGCTTCTGCGCGTCCACAATCGGCGGACTCGTGCGGTGCCTGACTCCGTCGGAGATGCTCGACCAGATTTACCGGATTTGGGAGGACACCGGGGAGCGGGTCTCCAATCTGGTTGTCATGGGAACGGGTGAGCCGATGGACAACTACGACAATCTGGTGCGCTTCGTGCGGCTGCTTTCGAGCCAGGAAGGACTCAACATCAGCCAGAGAAACATCACCGTTTCCACCTGCGGAATCGTGCCGAATATGTACAAATTGGCAGATGAGGGACTCCAGATCACCCTGGCACTTTCCCTCCATGCACCAAACGATGAGAAGCGCCGTGAGCTGATGCCGATTGCCAATAAATATTCCATTGATGAAATTCTCGATGCATGCCGCAATTACTTTGCAAAAACAGGCCGTCGGATTACATTTGAGTACTCTCTCGTTGGCGGGAAAAATGACAGCGAAGCCGATGCAAAAGAGCTTTCCGCGCGGATTTCGGATATCAACTGTCATGTAAATCTGATCCCGGTCAACCCGATCAAAGAGCGCGATTACGTGAAATCAACGAAAAAAGTCGTAGAGAATTTCAAAAATAAACTTGAAAAATACGGAATTAATGTTACTATTAGAAGGGAAATGGGCGCCGATATTGACGGAGCCTGTGGACAGTTAAGAAAAAGTTTTATCGATAAATCAAACGAACAGCCGTAAAAAGCGGCTGTCAATACAGGAGAAAAAAGCATGAAGGTATTTTCTGCAACCGATATCGGACAGAAACGGACGATGAACCAGGATTTTGTGTTTGCCTCCGCCTCTCCGGTCGGAAACCTTCCGAACCTCTTTGTCGTTGCAGACGGCATGGGAGGCCATAATGCGGGTGATTTTGCCTCGCGTTATGGTGTTTCTGTACTGGTGGAATCTGTAAAAAGAGATACGAATTTTAATCCGGTACGGATCATTCGGCATGGAATTGAAGCAGCAAACAGCCAGATTTTTGAGCAGGCAAAACGAGATGTATCCATGGAAGGCATGGGTACAACGATGGTAGTGGCTACCGTGGTCGGCAGCTATGCCTACGTTGCAAACGTAGGAGACAGCAGGCTGTATCTGGCAGCGGATGGCATCTTTGATCAGGTGACGCAGGATCATTCACTAATCGCAGAGATGGTGCGCCTCGGAGAACTTACTCCCGAGCAGGCGCGAAATCACCCGGACAAAAACATTATTACCAGGCAGTAGGCACACAGGATACCGTAAAGATTGATTTCTTTGATATTCAGCTTGAAGAAGGAAATCAACTGGTGATGTGCTCGGATGGCCTTTCCAATATGGTAACAGATGAGGAAATCTTCGAAATCATCTGCCGCGAAGACGGTGAGGACAAGGCAAAACGTTTAATTGATCAAGCAAATGCAAATGGCGGCAGAGACAATATCGCAGTCATTGTCGTTGAACCATTTACAAACGAGGTGAAAGAATGTTAAAAGAGGGCGTTATTTTAGGAGAACGATATGAGATCATAAGCCGGATCGGATCCGGCGGTATGGCTGATGTCTACAAGGCAAAGGATCACAAGCTGAACCGTATGGTTGCTGTCAAGGTATTAAAGCCGGAATTTCGGGAGGATAAAACATTTATCCGCAAATTCCGTACAGAGGCGCAGGCAGCGGCAGGGCTGTCCCATCCCAATATTGTAAACGTGTACGATGTCGGGGAGGACCGTGGTGTTTACTATATTGTTATGGAGCTTGTTGAGGGAATTACCCTCAAAGATTATATTGACCGCAAAGGAAAACTGAGCGTAAAAGAGGCGACCAGCATCGCAATTCAGGTTTCACTCGGTCTTGAGGCGGCGCACAACCGTAATATTGTACATCGCGATGTCAAACCACAGAATATCATCATTTCCACAGACGGAAAGGTAAAACTTTCTGATTTTGGTATTGCAAAGGCGACTTCTTCCAACACCATCAGCTCCAATGTTATGGGAAGCGTACATTACAGCTCTCCGGAGCAGGTGCGTGGCGGATATTCCGATTACAAGAGTGATATCTATTCTCTCGGAATCACAATGTATGAGATGGTAACAGGCCGTGTGCCATTCGATGGAGACACCACGGTTGCGATTGCGATCAAGCATCTGCAGGAGGAGATTGAATCACCTTCCAAATACACGCCGAACCTTCCGTTTGCATTAGAACAGATTATTCTGAAATGTACGCAGAAGAGTCCGGACCGCCGTTACAACAATATGGCGGAACTGATCGACGATCTGAAGCATTCCCTGATGGAACCGCAGGGAAATTTTGTAAAGGTAACACCGTTAAGCTCCCACGCGGAAACCGTTATGGTATCCGCAGAAGAGTTAAGCCAGATCCGTTCCGGCGCAGCAGCAAAAGCGAATGCGCAGAACACGGAGGAAACGTCCCGCAAGCGTTATAACAAGATTGAAGATGAGGACGACGACGAGAAGTACAGCTACGAAGACGAGGATGAGGACGACGAAGACGAAGAGGATGACCGCGATTCCTACGAGGATGACGAGGAGGACTCCTACTACGACGATGAAGACGACGATGAGAAAGCCGGAAACAAACTCGAGAAAATCATCACCATCGGTGGTTTTGCGATTGCAGCGATCATCATCTGTATGCTGATCTACTTTATCGCACAGGCAGCCGGTATTGTCGGAGGCAAAGGACCGACCGCGGATGCTTCCAGTGCATCCTCCGCAAGCAGCACCTCCGTTACTTCTTCCGAAAGCAAAGACGAAAAAGTAACCGTTCCGGATCTGACCAACAAAACCGAGGCAGATGCCGTCGATCTGGCAAACAGCCTGAACCTTGGTGTAGTCAACGGCGGAACCGAGGCATCGGATGTCATTGAGGCAGGAAAGATCTGCCGCCAGGATCTGAAACCGGGAACGAAAGTCGATAAAAATGCAACGATTACGTATTATGTAAGCTCCGGAAAAGAAACCGTAACCATTCCGACCGGCATTGTTGGAACACAGAAAGACGCTGCAAGTGCTGCACTGACTCAGCTGGGACTGCAG
>ENA-OQCP01000350-OQCP01000350.1-human-gut-metagenome-genome-assembly--contig:-NODE-350-length-20768-cov-2.160457_pt1 | contig 20768 bp, 28 predicted proteins | sample MGYA00242760_ERZ504583 | MGnify/ENA primary metagenome ERZ504583 (study PRJEB26092, sample SAMD00036308) | human gut metagenome | host: Homo sapiens | study: EMG produced TPA metagenomics assembly of...
AGGACCGAAAGAGGCACGATCCAAGTAGACGGCGCTGCGCATCGAATAGAGGAGAATAAAAACAAATAAGGGATAGAAAGAAATAGAATAGACAGGTATTGCAGACGATACAGCATAACCAGGGAGCAGCACTCTCTGTTATGCTATTTTCTTTTCAATTTCTGTCAATTTATGTAATCAGTGGTAAGCCGAAATGACACCTGTGTCACCCCTTAAACATAAATACATGTTACGCGCGCGAGACAAATTATCAATATGCACAGACCTGTATTGTTTGTGTGTGATAAATATTAGCCTAATAGGGAGTATTGGAAAAAGGGTGCCACAGGTGTCAAGGCCTCGAGTGAGGTTAAGGTTTCAAGACTCCCGTATGGATTCTATAATTCCTCAAATCCCTCTCCAGGCAATCTGCTACCTCTTTCTCAAAGCTCTCCTTTTCTTGTTCGGTTTTAGGGAACGACCGCCAGAAATGCGTTACGGCATGTATCTGGTTGATGTTGTTACTCAGCCCTTTTTTAAAAGGTTGTAGGTTCTGGTACTCATCATCGTTGCTTGGGCGATGGTCTCGTTGGTCAGATGTCTGCCGTTAACGAGCTGTTCTTTCTGGCATTTGCTCAGAAAGGCTCCGAATGCCGGTGTCACCGGCTCTTTCTTTGTCATGTTGACTCTTTTAATTGTTAAACAATAATAAAAACAAGTGAAATCATTTCCATGTAGTGGAACGACCGGGCTTGTGTATCTGGGCACTTATGCGTTCCTTCGCGTCGTAATTTTAAACATAAACAAAAATCAGTAAATTATGGAACACCGCAATATCAGCCTTTTCAGAGGCTATTCGGACACAGAATCTGTAGAAACTTCTCTTGAAGAAGTAGTCAACATCATTAAATGCGACGCTGCCCTGCGAGATCGCACTGAGAAACATCGCTACTACTTGCAGCAAGACCTGCGTAGGGATGCCGACCGCGAGAAGTCCGGCTGTTCCTGCTTCGCCGTTGCCGTCTGCTTTGAAGGTGGGAAGACTCGCGAACATATCTGTGCCTGGACCGGCTATACCTTGGTCGACCTGGACCACATCGCTCCCGAGCGGATGGCTGCCACGTTGACATTGATTTGTGCCGACAAGCATACATTGATGGCCTATACCACCATCAGTGGGCATGGCATCCGCATCATCTGTCGCATCGATGACCTGAACAGAGTGGAAAAGGGAAAAGCCTTCCGGCAATACGCCAAGTATTTCAATCAAGTCAACGACTACTATTCCTGTCTGGTGGGCTTCGAAAGTGACGGGCAGTGCAAGAATGCTACCCGTATCAGCGGACTGGCTTCCGATCCTCATGTATATTACAATCCCAGTGCCGCAGCCTTTGTTCTCCAAAATAGTCCGATTGCTCCCCAACCGCAGGATAGCGCTTCCGAAGTTGTGCCGGCAAAGCGTAACAAACGTTTGGAGAAGGCAGTGAAAGCTGCCGAACGCCTGCTGGAAGAGGAGGGAGTGAGTTATTGTGAACATCATCATAATGAGTACGTGATGCGCATGGGTTATTTGCTCAACCAGTACGGAGTGGCCCGGAAGACAGCCGCCGCTTGGGCAGCGGAGCACTTTCCCGACTATGACGGGGATGTGACAGCCGTCATCGGCTCCTGCTACGCGAATACCGAGGAGCATGGTACCCGCTCTTTTGTCCGCAGGGGAGAGGGCGATGAAAAGTTTGCCACGGTGGCGGATATCGAGCAGTTCCTTTCCGAACAGGCGAAGTTTCGCAAGAATACGGTGAGCGGCAAGCTCGAAGTCTTGATGCCCGATTGCGGAGAGGAGTATACGGAGCTGACCGACCGCTACGTCAACACGTTGTGGAGCCGCATGAACAAGGCAAGGATGCTTGCCCGTGTTACGGACATACGTTCCGTGCTCGATTCGGAGTACACACCGCTTTTCAATCCCTTTGTCTCCTATATGGAAGAGCTGCCTGCCTGGGACCGTACTACCGACCCCATTGCCCGTCTGGCTGCCGGCGTGCACGTGAGGATGATCAGGAGCTTTTCGGCATCTACTTCAAGAAGTGTTGGTGGCCACCGTTGCTTCGCTGCTCGACCCTAAGGTGGTGAATCATGAGATTCTGGTATTCATCGGCAAGCAGGTATTTACAAGACTACCTGGATGCAGCGCCTGCTTCCCACCGAACTGCAGCGTTATTTCTATGTGAAAAGCAACAATCAGCGCGTCAGTAAGGACGACCTCTTTACGCTGACCGAGTTTGCCTTGGTATGCCTGGAAGAGCTGGAAGAGATGACCTCCGCGCAGGTCAGCCAACTGAAGGCCATCACCGCCATGAAGGTGGTGAACGAGCGTGCCGCCTACGGACACTTCAAGGAGAGCCGTCCGCACATTGCCAGCTTCTGCGGGACCAGTAATAATACTTCCTTTCTCAACGACCTCAGCGGCAACCGTCGTTGGCTGCCCTTTGAGGTAGAGTCCATTGACAATCCCTTTGACTGCCCCATAGACTACGCCGGAGTATATGCGCAAGGATATGCTCTCTGGAAGAGTGGTTTCCATTATTGGCTTGAACCGGAGGAGGTTGCTGTTATTAATCTTCGTAACCGTAATTTCGAGGTGCCCTGCTTGGAGCGTGAGCTGGTGCAGGTGTATTATCGTCATCCCAGTCCGGGCGAGCGTTGCGTGTTCCTCACCAATGCCCAGATGCTGGGGCGTATCAACATGGGTATCCGCCAACCTTTGAGTGCCACGCGTCTCGGCATGGTGATGAAGCAGGAAGCTACGAAGCCATGCGCTACAAAGGATGCCGCGGTTATCGCGTGGTGGAACTGAAGGGGGAAGAAATTGCCAATGAGCAATACTTGAAGGGAAGAGCGACGGAATAGGGGTTAGGGATTAGGGGTTAGGGGTTAGGGATTAATCGCTCATCCCTAATCCTTCATCCCTATTCCTACGGTCTTCCCAAGTATCTGAATATAAGTTCCACCTGCAAGGAGGTGAATATTTTCTGGGAGCCTTTGTAGCCGGTATGCCGTAGGGCTTCGTCCAGCGCCAAATTCAGCTTTATCCATTTAGACAAGCGGTTGAGTGCGGATGCCGGTGAAATGGTGGGGGCGTATGCCTCTGCCAGCTCACGTTTATAATAGGGGCGGACGGGCCACTCTTTGCCGGGGATATTTTCGTAGTCTTCAACGTATTTCATATACAATGTCTTAACGGGTTATTACACTGTAAATGTACGGAATTTTTTCCATATCTCTGTCGTCGCAGACCGGTATAATCTTATCTAATCTCACATTTTTCCACATCCTTTCATACCATTTCACCGCATCTCTTATTCTGCCCGGAGGTACGTCGTATCTTTGTTCTGTCAGACGATGAAGGGTGAAGATTAGTAATCGTGACGCGCGAAGATTAGTAATCGTAAGCCCCTGGGATTAGTATCGTCTCCCTATCTTTTAATTTTTAACTTATAATTTTTAATTTATGATTAACTACAGTATCGTGATGCGTGGCAATCCTACCGATAAGACGGTTGCCAAAAAAGCGTACGCAAGTGCGCAGTATTCGGAAGTGATGGACATCAACCGCTTTGCCGAGCATATAGCCAGTCATGGCTGCGTGTACAAGCGTCGGATATCGTTGCCATCCTCACCATGTCCGTGGATTGCATGCGGGAGCAGTTGCTGGCCGGACAAAAAATCCAGTTGGGCGACCTGGGGAGTTTCTACATCAGCATCAACAGTATCGGCGCGGCTTCTGCCAAGGAGTTCAATCCTGCCATCCATATCCGTAGGCTGAATGTGAACTGGACCTGCGGCCAGCGTTTTGGAGAGCTGCTGGAGGAGGCGGAATTCAATCTGGTGGCAACCCGAAGTGCAGCCCGTGCCGTGGTGAAAGCCCTGAAGGCCGGAAAGACTACCGTGGACCTGACCGGAGCACTGGCGGGGGTGAAGATGCCGGTGGAGGCAGCAACCCGGGAGGCGGTTCGGACGGAGACCAGGGGGAAAATCCGTTAGGATGAAACGAAAAGACAAAAGAGAGAAAATAAATATGTTCTTCTGTCTAAAAAATGCAGCTAACCATAGTGTTTAATTCCTTAATTGCAAATTGTTATGAGTGAGAAAACAAAATCAAAATCTGTATGGGGCATTGTCCTTAAAGTGATTATTACCGTGGCCACTACATTGGCCGGAGTGTTTGGCTTGACTTCCTGCATCAACCGTTAGCCGGATGAAAGCAGGCAGTTTCTATCAGAACTATCGGGAGGTAACCCTCCTGGTAGTTCATTGCAGCGCTACGCGCTGTGACCGTCACTTCTCGGTGGAGGCGCTTCGCCGCAGTCATCTGGCACGGGGCTTTGCCGATATCGGTTATCATTTCTACATCACCCGTGACGGCGAGGTGCATATTTGTCGCCCGGTTCATCAGATTGGAGCCCATGCCACCGGCTGGAACGACAAGAGTATCGGCATCTGCTATGAGGGTGGGCTCGAGAGAATGGTGTCCCTGCCGATACACGTACCTATGCGCAGAAATGCTCTTTGCTCGACTTGCTCCGGCAGCTGAAGACCGACTATCCCAATGCCCGTATTTCAGGGCATCGGCAACTCAGTTCCTCTATCCATAAGGCTTGTCCTTGTTTTGACGCCAAAAGCGAATACGAGACAATTAAAAATTAATTCTCTCCACGTATCCTATCGGCATGTCCACATGTGCGCAGCCCAGCATATCCAGCCGGACTGCCACTTTGCTTTTTCCTCCTATCATGACCAGTTCTCCCTCCAATCCGGCAAGGGGGCCTTTTATTACTTTCACGGCATCACCTGCTGCCAGAGGTGTACTGCAAATCTCTACAGCCTCCGGGCTATAATCCAGCATAAAGCGGAAACGTTCCATCTGTTCCTCGGGAATGACGGCGGGACGGCTTTCACCGCGCAATACCATGTACCGACTGATAGCTTGTAAGGTAAGCGGCAGGGGGCGTTCCTGCGGAGTGACATGCACGAAAATCATCATCGGGATGACCAGGCGGTCCACTTTCTTGCGCCGGTCGCTCCATTGGCGTATTTCGCTTTGTATGGGTAAGTAATATTCCACTCCCATAGCTTTCAGCCGTTCGGCAGTCTTCTTTTCCAGACAAGACTGCACGTATGCCACCAGCCATTGGCGACGAGGAATAATATGAGGGGTGATATCAGTATGGTTCATGTAAAATCCTTTAAAGGTGTATTTCTATGGTCTATAAATAGTTGAGGTTCGGGCGTGCTACGCGGTCGCCTGTCACATTGGAGGGCGGGGTTAAATTAAAAATTAGAAATTAGAAATTAAAAATTAGACACTCGATTATTTACTCTCAACTCTTAATAGCTAGTCGCTAACTCAACTGTATCCGTATTTCTTACCGTAGCCGTAATACTTTCCGTATTTACCATAGCCGTAGTAATAACCGTATTTTTTCTTCTTCATATCGATTCCGTTGACTACTGTGCATAAGTTGGGGAAACGATGGTGCTCCTGAAGCTCGTTGATGAGCTGGTAATCGGTCTTATGCGTATAATCTGCACGACAGACGTAGATACTGGCGTCGCTACGCGCGAAAGGATGAGCGTGTCGGTCACCATGCCGATAGGGGCTGTATCCAGTACGATATAGTCATATTCTTTGCGTAATGTACTGATGGTGTCTTCCAGTGACTGGCGTGCCAGTAGTTCCGTAGGTTGGGTGGGATGGGACCGCCCAATAGCAGGTCGAGGTTGGAAGTTATGCCGGAAGGCTGTATCAGCGCATGCAAGTCCGTAGATTGAGGAGCAGCAAGATATTGCGTGATTCCCTTTTCTTTGTGTGAAAGATGGAATATCTTGTTCAATCCCGGTTTGCGTATATCCAATCCTACCAGAATGACCTTTTTGCCGAGCAGTGCCAAGCTGACGGCAAGATTGGAAGCCATGAATGTCTTACCTTCACCGCTTATGGTGGAGGTGACGAGGATTACTTTCTTGTCCGGGTCACCCATGATGAAGAGCAGGTTGGTGCGCAGGCTACGGAAAGTTTCTGCCATGATATTATTGTCGTTTTCGCGGACGGCGATAGTCGGTGTTCCATTTTTACCAGCATCGGTAAGAGGTATGTCACCAATAATGGGGACGGTTGTAAGCTTTTCTACGTCGGTGTGCCCTTCGATACGAAAACGGAGTAGGTTGAGGAGGTAGATGATGCTTATGGGGATGCCTATACCGATGACAAGAGCAATTATGTAAATTAGTTTGCCTTTAGGAGAGACGATACCGCCAGGGATGGGCTCTTCGATAATCCGTCCATTATTGGCGGTGGCGGCCAGTGTAATGGCATTTTCCTCACGTTTCTGCAACAACATGATGTAAAGGGTGGCTTTGATTTCCTGCTGGCGAGAAATGGTCATAAATTCTTGCTCTTGCTTGGGGGCATTGCTGATGCGGCTTTCGTATTTGCGCGATTGCCGGTCGATATTGTTCCGTGTGATTTGCAGTCCTTTCAGTACACTGTTCACCGTAGTTTTCACATTGTGGCGCATGGCTTCGATACCCGTATTTAGATTGATAATGGCGGGGTTACTTTCTGATGAAGTGCGGAGCAGACGCTTACGCTCTACGACGAGATTATTGTATTTCTCAATGGCAGATGCCAGGTTGACATCGCTCAAGCCTACATTGGCAGGGATGACTTCGTCATTATTGTCGGGGTTATTGATATAGTCGCGTAGATAAGTCACTAAATTGATTTGAGTGGCGTTTTCGGCATATTGCTGTTCGTATTTGGAGCTTTCCTGCAGGGCAAGCTGTGCATCGCTGCTGAGGTCGGTCAGACCGGCACGTTGTTTGAATGCCGCCAACTCATTTTCAGTCGTACCCAGCTCGTTGTTGATAATGCCTATACGCTCTTCAATGAAGTCAGCGCTTTTCTGTGCTACTTCATTCTTTTCGGTGTTGGTGTCTATATTATAGACTGCTATCAAATCATTGATGAAGTCAATGGCCCGCTGTACATTCGTATTCTTTAGGCTGACAGCTGCAATAGTACTAGTTTTAGAAGTAGGCTCTATGGTGAGGGCAGAACTGTAGCCAATGGCTACGGCAGTAGGTTTGCTGATGGTGACTTTTAACTTGATGGGTTCGGTCGGGATTGACAAAGAGTCTCTGCCGAGATGGTGATTACACCGATGGGAAGCGGCAGAATAGCGGGGAGTTTGTCAAAAGACTTTTGTGCTTTCTGCTTCTCGTTGTCTTGTGTGTAACTGACTTCGGCAGACAGTTTGCCGAGTGTATCGTAAGTCAGGTCCAATAGAATGTTTTCATCCAGTTTATCTGCCTCCTCGGCAGTCATGAAGACGTCAAAGGGAGTATCTTTATAAAGTGGAATATCGTAACCGAACGGCTGTTTTTGTGCTATGTTTATATAAAGATTCAGGTGTGATACGACTTTCTTGATGAGCGTGCGTGATTTTAGGATTTCCACTTCATTGTCAAAATTGCTGGTCATGGAAAACATACCGAAATCCTGCATAGCGGCTAAAGCATTGTTAGCGCTCTTCTTATTGTCATCTTCTTTAATAAGTACAGAAGAGGCTACTTCGTATACAGGAGCCTGATAGCGTAGATAAATGAAGCGAGAGCCATGCATATCAGTATACTTGCAATAAACCAGGGCCAGTGGATGACATATTTAAAAAAGAGGGCTTGAAAATCTGTCTTTTCCTCTTTCTCATCAAAAAGGTCATCGTATAAATCTTCTTTCATCGATATGTAGGGATTAATGATTAGCGTTTAACTTTTAATTTTTAACATTTAATTATCTTGCTATCGTCACAATCAAGCTTGCCAGCGAAACGAGTGTACCTACTACGGAGAACCAGATGGTGGTGCTGTTGCTGATACTGGCATTTTTAGCTTTGGTCTTGTTTGGAGTGACATAAAGAATGTCATTTTGTTGCAGATAATAATAAGGAGAATGAAGGATATTTTGCTCATTTAGATTCAAGCTTATGATATTCCGCTGTCCGTTATTGTCTTCGCGGATAAGCTTGACGTTACTGCGTATACCGTAGACCGTCATGTCTCCTGCCATGGCGAGTGCCTCAAAGAGATTTACTTTCTCGTTGTTGATGGTAAATGTACCGGGACGGTTCACTTCTCCGATAACTGATATTTTGTAGTTGGACATGCGTACGGTGACGATGGGAGTCTCTTTGAGGTAAGGGCGAAGTTGCTCACGAATCAGTTTTTCCGCTGCGGTTTTAGTCAATCCGCCTATCTTTAATTTACCTATGACGGGAAAGTCTATCTCACCTTCATTATTGACCAGGTATTGCTGTAGGGTGGGCTGTGATGTGACATAGGTACTATTGGCTTGAGCCACATTGATAGAGGTCTGCATGGTTAGGTTGAACGGTGCCGCTGCTTGCGGGTCGCTAGTGTTGACCGTGATGCTCAACAGGTCTTTCGGCTGAATGCGTGCATCATAGAGGGTATCCTGCTGGTTTACTTCATTAATGACAATTTCCTTATAACCCTTATCTGTAAGTGATTCGTAGCTTTGCAAATAAGGTACTCTTTTATAGGATTGGCAACTTGCCAATGTAAATGCCACCATTAGGATAGTTATGCTTTTCTTGTTTTTCATCACTATGTCTTTTTATTTTAATTCTCATTTTTTTATTTTAATAGCTTCCTTCTCGCCCCGGACGGCATTTCTGACCGTCTTGTATATGATGTACAAATCCAATAGAAAAGTCCAGTGTTCCAGATACCATACATCGCGCTGTACACGTCCTTCCATTTGCCAGAGTTCTTTGGTCTCACCACGGTAGCCGGTGACTTGGGCCCAACCGGTGATGCCGGGCTTTACCAGATGTCTGACCATATATTTGTCGATAAGGCGTGAATATTCTTCAGTGTGTTTCAGCATATGGGGGCGTGGCCCTACAACGGACATTTGCCCCAGTAACACATTGAAAAATTGGGGAAGTTCGTCAATGCTGGCTTTACGGATGAATCTCCGATTTTTGTTTTGCGCGGGTCATTGGCGGTGGCTTGTAGTTCGTCACTGTCTATGTTGACACGCATCGAACGGAATTTGTAACACCAGAATTCATTTCCATTCTCTCCGCTTCGTTTTTGTTTGAAGAAGATAGGACCGGGGGAGGATAGCTTGATAGCGGTACCTATGATGATGTAGACGAAGGGGAATACTGTACACAGAAAAACGAGGGAGAAAAAGAGGTCGAAGGCTCTTTTCAGTAGGCGATTTTCCATTTGTGCCAAAGGTTCCTCGCGGATAGTGAGTACGGGGATATTGCCAAACATCTCGAAGTGCATGCGACGATGCAGGTAATTGCGAATATTAGGTACACTATAGAAACGAATCAAGTGATTTTCGCAATAATTGATGATTGGAAGTATTTCATGGCTACGTGCAGAAGGCAAGCAGCAATAGACTTGTTCTATATGGTGTTGCTGTAAATAAGTGACAACTTCTTTAGGCTGCCTAAATAGGGGACATCTTCGGGAAAATCATCAGAAGGTACATCACAGAAATAGCCGGTAATGCGGAAGCCCGTGGTGGGATCTCCGGTCATTTCTTGATAGAGTTCTGTCATGTTTTTGTTACTGCCGATTAAAATGACGGTACGTGAGTTACCTCCATGTTCTCGATATTTTTTCAGTAAATACCGGAAAAGAAGGCGATATATAGCGAGGCAGATAAAGAAAATACTATAAAAGCATGTAAAAAAACGGAGTGAACTGGTACCTATATCTGCTAAAGTAGCCAAGCTGATGAACAGCGTGGCGTGAAAAGTTGTATTACGGAGAGCCCGACGTACAATGCGTTCCGGACGTACAATACGTTCATGCAGTACGACGCCATTGGAGTAATTGCAAAGTAGATAGACTAGATTCAATAATACCAATAGCTGGGACAATGAATGTGTAAATTCATTGCCCAGTGTTTGGTAGTCAAAAATGTGATATAGCGAGATGAAAATGATGTTCAGTAAGCATAAGTCACCAAAGATAATGACGAACTTAATCACTTTATTGAAATGGAGAACTTGTTTCATAATTCACACTAATTCAATAGCTTTTTTCTTTCTCAATGGTATTGAAAGAGAAAAAACTGTTCATTCTTGTTTGTTTAATAATTCTCTTACTTACAAGGTAATGGATACCAATACTCTCTTACTTACAAGGTAAGAGGTGGTATTTTATTTGGAGAATAATCTTATAAACCAGCCATTAAAAGGTATTTTACATTAAAAGACTATATATGTAATTAAAATGTAAAACGATATTTTATCTCATAATTAAATTTAATTTTTGAATTCAAATGGGGGCTTTTATGTAAATATATAAGACTGAAATACAAGTGGCTGCAATGTGTCTTATATCTATATATGAGATAAATATGAATTAAAAAATAAATCTATTTTTTGCGATTGTAGTAATCTTTTTCATATCTTTGCAGCCACAAAACATATTCTCTTACCTTGTAAGTAAGAGAATAAAATTGGATAATAAAAGTACTCCTATACAAATAGGAATACTTTTACAAATTCTAGTTTTTAGGGTTTTTTCTTTTTGTTTGGATGGATTGTTGCAATCACTTTTTTATTTGCTTTACTCATCGCATTGTTGTCAAAAGAAGCAAGGTAAACGTGAGTTACCTTTTCAGAAGTATGTCCTAAGCTTTCACTAATCACAGAAATGGCCACTCCTTCGTCTTTGGCAGTGGTGGCCCAGCTATGGCGGGCTACATAAGATGTTAATGGAATGCTTAACCGTAACATCTTCGAAGTGTGTGTAAATGTTGGTTGTAGAGCCGTAAAGCACTTTTGTATTGTCTGTAACCATCTTCCCCGGTTAGTGATAATATCGGTAGCAAATAGGGGGAAGAGGCGGCTTCGTTTTTATACCTATTTATAATCTGTGCGGCATACGACTCTATATGTACGGACAATTGCTGACGGGTCTTATGGCGGTAATAATAAATGGTATTGTGCTTGACATCCGTTTTGCGGAGATGTACAAGGTCTACGAACGGAATGCCTCGTAAGTAAAAACTTAACAGAAACATGTCGCGGCTGAAACGCAAGGCGGGTTTCTTCTCCAAATCAAGATTTACCAAGCGCCGGATTAGTAAAGGAGAGATGGCCCGTTTGGCGGTAGCTCATAGCCAGTGAATACATAGGCGAACAAATCGTCTATACTGTGTGTGAATGGAATGCCTTGTTCGGCAGCTTGGTGAGAGATGGAACGGAGCATACGCATATAGGTGGATATGGTATTATGGCGCCGCCCTTCGCCGAGCAGCCGGTCTTCGTATTGCTTGATGAGGCTGGGGGTGAGATCTGCAAAAGTGATGGAACGGTGGCCGATGAAGCGGAAAAAGCTGTTCACTGTACTGGTATATATACCGGATGTACTGTATCGTCCGGCTTGTTTTGTCCGCTGTATCAGGGAAGCGGAAAAATTATGTATAGTATTCATAATCTGAATTTTAATATTTTAAATACATATAAAACAACCTTGAGCATGAAATGATTGTATGGCAATCAATGCACGCTTAGGGGAGAAATGGTAAAATTTCTATATAAATTCAGATATGTATTCTCTGGGCAGACAGGAGGAGGGTTACAGTATGCCCGAACGTACCCGACTCAGTGTTTCGGGGGTCATCAGCAGATAGGACGCAATGTGCGACAAAGGAGCCCGCTTGATGACTTCGGGCTGATGTTCCATGAGCTGGTTATAGCGCTCGCGTGCAGTCTCAAACCGCCAGGAGTCAGCCTTTATCTGTGAAACAATCAGGAATATTCCAGAATCTTCCGATAGAACATGTTTATTTCCCATGAGATTTCGGTAAGTGTCAGCAGCTTGTTGTATGGCAGCAGGTATACGACACTCGGTTCGAGTGCCTCAATCATGAGGTGGGTGGTTCCTGCTTCAAGGTACTTTCTATGCAGATGATGATGCAACCTTCATAGGAAAAGTGTTCGGTGACGTCTTTACCGTTTTTATAATAGAATTGGCGCAACATGCCTTTTCCTACAAATACGATATTATGGCTTATCTGCCTTCATTGAGTAATAATGCGCCCTTTTCTACTTCCTTGCGAATGAGGATTTCCTCTATCAACCTTCTTCCCTCGGGAGCCATGCCTGGATAGCGGGAGTTGATAGCGGCATCTACGGTTTCTTTCAATAGTGCATCCATAAAGCCATAATTTGTTTGTTCGAGGGGCAAAGATAAGGTTTTTACGAGAAAAAATCAGCTCCGTATGAAACTTTTGTTTACCCATTTCATGCCATACCAGCGGCGGACGAAAATGAAGCCGCGGATATTCTCGTCCAACAGGAAGGCTACCCACATGCCGCAGATACCCCAGCCGAAGGGGAAGCCGAAAAGGTATCCCACACCTACAGCTACACTCCACTGCACCACCAACTACGTAGAAGGGTAGTTGGACATCTCCTGCCGCACGAAGGGCGTTGGTGGCGAAGATGTTGATGGGGCGGCCTATTTCGAGGAGTACATCTATGATAAGGATGGTGGCACCCATACGTATGATGTCGGGGTTGGACGTGAGCCAGCCAAAGATGGCATGCCCCGAAAGAGCGAGGATGCAGGACAGCATGACGGTAATCATGACGGATTTCTTCATGACGTATTTTCCCATAAGGAAGGCTGCGTGAGGTTTCTTCTCGCCTATCAGATGCCCGATACAGATGGCTCCGCCTTGTGCCATGGAGATGCTGAACAGATAAGCGAACATGATGATGTTGACACAATAGGTACGGGTGGCGAGCGCTTCCACTCCCAGCATGTTGATGAAGTAGGTGATGACGACTTGCGACGAGCTGTACGACAATTGTTCGCCGGCGGAGGGCAGGCCTACCTTCATCAGGTTCTTTAGTTCTATCCACGGAAAAGGGCGGAAGTATGCCGGTGGGAAACGGTGGATGTGCTTGCGGAACAGTATGACGAACAGTATAATCATGGAGACACCCCGGCTGAAGGCTGTGGAGATGGCGGCGCTTCCACGCCCAGTTCCGGAAAGCCGAAGCGACCGAAGATGAGGGAGTAGTTGCCGATGATATTGAGGATATTGACTACGACGGTGACCATCATCGGGTAGATGGCCTTGTTGGCACTGCGCAGGGAGGCGGAGAGGGTGAGGGATAGTGCCTGGAAGAAGGCGAAAGCGCCTACGATACGCATATAGTCCATGCCGTCCTGCATCAGTTCAGCGGTGAGCCCCATCAGCCGGAGGATGGGATGGGCGCAGGAGAACAGTACCAGCTGACCGTGATACCTACCGCCAGGTTGACGAGGATGGATACGCCGACTACTTGCACTACTTTCTTGTGTAGTTTCGCACCGAGATACTGGGAACACAGAACGGACGTTCCGAGGTTGATGACTTCGAAAACGAGGAAAGTGAGCATGATAATTTGGTTGACTACCCCTACGGCGGCAACACTGTTGTCCGAGTGGCGGCTCAGCATGATGGTGTCCACCGCACCGAGCATCATGATGAGAAGTGTCTCTATAAAAATGGGGGCGGCCAGCTTGGCAAGCCGCTTTTTCAGACTTTCTTGTTGTATCATTGTCCGTGTATGTGCACTATACTTTAAAAATCGCGCAAAGATAAGGAAAGGTTGAAAAGGACGGTTTGATATGTATCAAATTTCTTGTTTTAGGGTTTGAGTGTTAACGTGTTATCTCAAATTGTATGAAAACGGTGAAAAATATGTAGGAAAGATTTGCACAGTCCAAAAGTTTGCCCTACATTTGCACCGCATTTGAAAAGAATGCTGGTTATAAAAAAGGAAGTTTGGGTGAGTGGCTGAAACCACCAGTTTGCTAAACTGACGTACGGGTAACCGTACCGGGGGTTCGAATCCCCCAGCTTCCGCCAGATGCACTCTTAGCTCAGTTGGTAGAGCAACTGACTCTTAATCAGTGGGTCCAGGGTTCGAATCCCTGAGGGTGTACCAATGGAAAGGTAAATAGAAGAAAAGCTCTGAAAATCAATGATTTTTAGAGCTTTTTCTTTTATGGATTCCTACAAAATATAGAAATATACCGAAATAAGTTCAGGCTTATTCGTGGGACTTTTTTTTGAGAGTAGAAAAAAACACTTTTTACATCATATTTCATTGTTTTCAATATTTTGCTAAGATTGACATTTGAGTTTGGAATGTATTTTTGCAAAATCTAAATTGATGTATTTATGACAAAGGTTCAACGAGAGACAATGAACGTTTTGTTCTTTATCAAAAAGACAAAACTGCTAAGAAATGGTGAAGCCCCTATTTGTGTAAGAATAACAGTCAACAGACAATCTGTAGAGATTAGGATTAAGCGGAGTGTTCCGGTTGACAAATGGTGTCAGGCTAAAGGCTGTTCCAAAGGAAAGGATCGAGAATCCAAGGAATTGAACAGTTTCCTTGATGCCGTACGTCTGAAGATTCTACAAATCCAGCGTGACCTTGAACTGGAGGCACGGCAACCAATATCGGCATCCGCAATACTCGAACGCTATTACGGAAGGAATCAGAAAATGTTGTTGGAAGTATTCGAGGAACACAATGACAAATGCCGTGCTTTGGTCGGCAAGGAGTATGTGGAAGGTACCATACGTAAATTTGACACTTCCCTTTTGTACATGGGACAGTATCTGCGTTCCCAATATGGCAAGGAGGATATTGCGCTTCAGGAAATAGACCAGGAATTTGTACGCAACTTTGAGTTTTTCCTTAAAACTGAGAAAAACTGCCAGAACAATTCCGCATTGAAGCATATCAAGAATTTCCGTAAAGTAATCAGAATTGCGATAGGCAATGAATGGATAAAGAGAGACCCTTTCTACGGATTGCATTTCAAGGAGAATGAGGTTGAGGTCGGCTTCCTTTCCAGTGAGGAACTGAACACCATCCGGAACAAGGAATTTGACATACCGCGTTTGGAGCAGGTAAGGGATGTCTTTGTCTTCTGCTGCCTGACCGGTTTGGCATTTGTGGATGTGTCCCAACTTACAGCCGACCATCTGGTGAAAGACGCACAAGGAAAACTCTGGATTCGCAAGCCGCGACAAAAGACCAAGGAAATGTGTAATATTCCTCTGTTAAGCGCTGCCAAGGAAATTCTTGACAAGTACGAAAGTTATGCCGCTTCCAACGAGCAGCATCTGCTGTTGCCTGTGCTGAGTAATCAGAAAGCCAATGCTTATCTGAAGGAAATCGCTGACATTTGTCATGTCAAGAAGCGCCTGACACACATGTGGCCCGGCATACCGCAGCGACAGTCGTCTTTCTGGCCAATGATGTCTCAATGGAAAACGTGGCCAAGATTCTTGGTCATGCCAACCTTAATATGACAAGGCACTATGCCAAGGTTCTTGACCAGTCCATTATGCGGGATATGGAAAAAGTGGAGAGACGCCTGGCATAGCACGCAGCGAGAGGCGCATACAAGAATGTATGCAAGAAGAAGGAAGCACAAAGGTTGGAAATTGTCGGCTTTCAAATCATGCAGAGCAGAGGAAGCTGAAGTCCCTTACTTTTTATGGGGTCCGTATTTTTCTCACAATATATTGTCAGGCTTGTGTATTCCATTATTCGGGCTGGATTTTATGGAGGTACAAAGGACGCCTCCCTTGCTTTCATCAGTGACACGGTTATGCGTCGCGTCGGTCGCAGTGAGTCCCTATAATCTTACCGAGAATCAAAACCGTTGTCCGGGCGTTTGTTTCCATGTGTATTTTCCGCGACTTGTCGCAAGGAAATATTCATGGAAAGCGAAGCTGGAACGCCCGTGACAAAAAGGTTTTGATTTACCTTTGATTATAGGGGTTCACTGTAACTGTACCGCTTTTCGGAATAAGGAAATTGCGTCATGAGATTGTCATACACGAGAAAGCTGTTGAGCAGTTGTAAGAAAAAGTTACACTATAGTTTTTATACAAGGAGATGTTATCCTCTGTTGCAATAAAAATATATGTAATATATATTTATAAATTTTAGTTTTTCCTCCTTGGGAACCATAATTAGAACAACGAATGTTCCACCCTTTTAACATGATGGTCATCTGGTGTATTAAAAAGCAATAAATAAGATAATTAATTGAATAATAATTTAACGAACTGAATCAACAAGTGATTTCAACTACTGATTAGCATAACAAATAAAAAGTATTTGATTATTTGAATACAATAAAAAGAGAGTAATATTTTTTACTAGAATTCCAAATTTGTTTCCCTAGAAAAAAACTTTCTACTCTACTACAGATAGAAGTTTCCTCAAAATAAACGTATTATTAAAGTAACGTATAAAACATACAAAGAATCAATAAAGAAATAATAAGATTTAGTTCTTTTAACGTCTCTTATACCAATAAATAACCCTGTACCAATCTGACTTACAAATTACGGTACAGAGTTATAAGAACCAAGAAACAATCTTAATTATCTACTTTTTAATATTCTAAGACTATTTTTTCAATGGCAATACCCTTGTTTTGCTTCTCTTCTTCCGGATAAAGATTACCTCGCAAGGATATTTGTACCTGCTCCATATTGTTCCAGTCCGGTAATCCGGTGACAGCAACAGACTGAGGATAATAGTAGGAACAAACTCCGGGCCAATCCTGAGGCAACACTACAGCAGGGTATGGTTGCAAGGTGGTTGCGTCAATCTCTATCACTTTCATTGAACCGGAAAGCGGAAACTCCGCACCGAAAGCGCGGCCGTTCTTATCCATAAAGTTCACAAGTGCACGGTCGGTGCCGTGAAGTCCCATTGCCCATATCTTTATTTTTTTAGGAGTGTCCCCCTTTCTGTTCCACAACTCATCGGCAATAAAATGCGAAAGAGACACATCGGCGGCGGTACGCCAAGCCGGATTTTCCGTCAGGTCGGGGGTAGTGAGTTCATACGCATTATTCATATCCGGTATGGCACGAATAAGGCGAATTCTACATTCGGGACTTTCAAAATTACGGGAGTAATCTATATTTTTCAACCCTTCGCAAGCATTGAGCACCGTTGTCTGATTAGCCGTCTCCTCCGTAGGCTGAATGGTAGTGTACCAATCGCGAGGCGCCCAACGATCCGGATATGCCGGATGTGCTCCATGGGAAGGCCACCCTCTGTACTGCGAATACAGTTCCTGCTGTGGATGGTCGGCAATGCGAGTAAATCCATTCTTGTCAATCCTGTATTTCCCAGGATAAACGACAGCCGTTTGCTTAATGCCGGGAAGCGATACCGAAAACTCGCGTTCGCGGGAGTCAGCCACAGCGACATCCTTGTATGCAGACGGCACAGCATAAGGTCACCAAGAGCAATAATATCAGGATAAAGTTCAAGCGTCCATGAGTTCTGATTGTCATCACGGTCAAGGAAATATATCCCGTTGCCCTTATACTGTATCACTGGCGATGAACCGATGCCTGCGATATGACGGAGAGCGGCAATATTCTTCGGACTGTCGGACACGGAAGCAGAATGGTAATACATATCTTCGCTGTTGAGCAATGCAAGGTCTTCTTCGTAACTCAAACGGAAATCACCGAAATGGTTATTGGCAGGATAATACCGATTAGGCTCTCCCGGACTCCAACGGCGCACAATTTCGGCAGAAATCATAGATGCCACCGCCTTGCGCGGAGTGTACACCATATTCGTAAACTGTACGTCCCAACCCAAATTTTTAGGCGCGGTACGCAACATATCGTAAGAAAACATAGTAATGAACTGACACCCGCCGCGTACAAATTCTCTTACCATAGCCGGTACTTGCAAGCCACCGTCACGTTGGGTAGAATCGAACTCATACACAATTTTCGACTTGCCTTTCATAGCGGGGGCGGCCAGTTGCTCGTAACGGTCAACACAAAGCAAAGGATTTCCTTTGACAGTGCGATAACAGGTGAGTCCTTGAGGATACCATGCGTATGTACCGCCATCTACTTTCGAAGCAGCCACAATCGGAGCCACCTTAAAGTCCTGACTCACATTGTAGAATACCAGTTTCTTGCATCCGGTAGACTTGATTGCATCGACCATGCCATTGATATAATCGGTCATGGCTTCAGGCTTATCAGCCATTTGGGCAGGTTCGTTGCTCACTTCTACAAAGATGATGTTCGGTTCATCCTTGATTTTACGTCCGGTATAACGATTGGTGTGGTTGAGCAACTGCTTCACATAGTTCTTTTGAGCCTCTTTAGCCACCGGTTCAAGGATAAGATCGGCTTTGGAATAGACATTCATAAAACCGGTATTGGTACTGTCTGTCATCTCCGGCCATTGTGAGTTATAGGTAACAATCGGCGAAAGAAGCATATAAATATCACGCTTCGTAGCCTCCTCAATAAGACGTTCAAGCAGACGGAGATGCTCATTTTGAATCAAATTACCTTTTGCATCTGTATTCTGCCAGTCGCCCCAGAAACATAACCGCAGACCATCCACCCATTCGCTTAAAATGATCAAGGTCTTCGGCAATCATGCATCGCGGTCACCGTCCACATAGCAGCGGCACGATAGTCGCATGCCGAAGGCAGACAATAGTTGGCTCCATAAAGAGCGACTCTGCTGTTATCCTTCGTCCAACGGATATTGCCCTCCTTGTCCTGGTAGACAAGTTCCTGTGCCTGCAATCCTAAGGCCACAAGCATTATGCTTATAAATAATATTATCTTTTTCATTTTTGTAGATACTGTAAAATCAGATTCTTAAACTACATCACAACGAGACAGACATTACATATTCGGGAATAATCTGCGGCTCACCGATTTCAAGTACTGGGCCTTGAGAAAAATCAGGCACGAACTCTGCCGGTATATCGGGCAAGAAAGGCGCCTCGGCACGCAATGGACGGAAGTAGAATCCCAACGGCTTGCCTGCACTCATTTTATCGGCAAAGCGATTAAGCGATGCGCCAGGGCATCCCCTGCCAAAAGTGATCTAATACCATTGTGTTGTCCACAAATGCCATCGCCACATCTCCGGTATAAGGTACTGAAAGGAAGTATTCATTGACCTGAGGAGTGTCTGTTGCTTTTTCAGTGAAACCAATTTCCATTCGCCAAGGAACAGATTTATCGATATCAACTTCGGTGAAACAGATTCTACGCAGACTGTCTGCTTCTTAAATCCTTGTTTGGAAGGATATACAATGTAATCTACCTGGTGTTTACCCAAACTAAGAAATTTTACCTGACCCGCAGCAGGAACAACGGTAGCTCGGTAATAAGCAATTTTCCGTTTACTTTCGTCGCATTAAGCGCGTCTGCGTATGCAAGCACCGTTACTTTAAAAGCCTTGCCGCCTCGCGGAGTAACCCTGAACGTGCTTTCAAAACCGGGAACAATATCCATAAACTCTGATTTGCCTTTTACAGAACTTTGAGAGAAGACAAATTCAGGTTCCATACCATCGTGCACGGTAAAGAATAATGAGTAGTCCCCTTATCATCAATCTTCATCAGAGGCTGGGCAGTGGCATATTTCAGCAATGCGCCTTCCATATCGAAATTGAAAGGAATTATAGCCGAAGTATTCTTGGGAAGTGTAAATCCTCCTTAGCCGGAATCGTCAGGGTCTCATTCGGAAGATTCAGTTTTACCCGAAGGTCTTTCTGATCATGGCGTTCAAGGTCATGGTCTTGGGTATTGACAAGAAACAAGAAGCCCTCACCGGCAGGAGTCATACGGGCAGCATAACGAAGGTCATCGCGGTTTTCCGGGTCATAGTCTTTACATTCTCGGGCATTACCGGTTGCATCGGAGCTAGGATATGTTGAAAATCAGCAAGGAAATTATGAATTACCCGAAGTGGTCGGAAACTCGGTGCTTCCAGACCAAACTCCCCGAGAGGTGCCTGAAAGTCATAACTGATTTTAGGAAGCCCCATCGGCTGGTCGCTCAAAAACTCTCCATAACCGTTGTTCATACGAGGAGTAGAACCACCATGATACATATAGTAACCGATGATGTTCGAACCGCCTGCCAAGCAACGGAGCATCAATGCCTCTGCCGCTTCCGGGGTACAGATTGGACGTTTGTCATAGACCATTTGAATACCGGCACCCATTTCAGCAGATGCTGACGGGTAATCCAAAGGATTATAACGAACCGGACTGTAATCGGGGTCGGCCCACAAATTTTTGAACATGCAAAAATCACTCTTGCGTTGGTCAGGGAACCAAGTAGGATAGGTATAACCTGCTGTAACAGGTATTGCCTTGCCCGGAATTACCGCAGCGTTCCCCACCCGTGGTCGTATAGAAAGGCGTTATGATACCCACTTCTTCGGCCATACGCTGGAGCGTAACCATATGCCTGTCGCCAAGTTCGGCCGTACTGATATTGCCTTCCTGTACGGAAACTCCTAACTTCGTGATACCCTTGTCATAACTGGCAGCAGTAAAATCGAGCACCTTTTCACCAATATAGTTGATAGCCCAGGGGGAAGCGGAATGCTGATGTTCATTTTCAAGTTGGCATCCAATAATAGGGCCGCCATCCTTATAATACAGCCCTTGCAACTGTTTGGCTATTTCCGTATAGAGTATCTTAGTATATGCAAGATACTTCGGATCATTGGAACGTACATCAAGATTCTTTGTAAAAAGCCAGTCGGGTAAGGCTCCCGAACGAATTTCTCCATGTCCGAAAGGACCTATGCGTACAATCACATCCATATCGTGCTTCTTGCAAAGTTC
>ENA-OQCP01000354-OQCP01000354.1-human-gut-metagenome-genome-assembly--contig:-NODE-354-length-20693-cov-2.754449_pt1 | contig 20693 bp, 21 predicted proteins | sample MGYA00242760_ERZ504583 | MGnify/ENA primary metagenome ERZ504583 (study PRJEB26092, sample SAMD00036308) | human gut metagenome | host: Homo sapiens | study: EMG produced TPA metagenomics assembly of...
CTTGTAAACGATTTGTGGTACAAAGCAGACCATATGGGATATGAGGGCTTGTGTGAGGTTGTTGTATCTGAATTGTTGAAAAAATCGAATATAACCGATTTTGCGGAATATTTTCCGATAAAAATAGAATTTGCAGGTCGAAAGCTTAACGGTTGTTATTCAAAAAACTTTCGCAAAAAAAATGAAAGCATTGTCACACTTGAGCATTTGTCAAAGCAATGGTTTGCGTCATCAATGGCAAAAAATCTTTTAAAGTACGATGATGTGAAGGATAAAATTTCCCACACCGTTGATTTTATCGAGAATAAAACAGGTTTGAAAAATGTCGGAAAATATATAACAGCAATGCTTGAGCTTGACGCATTTTTCTGAATGAGGACAGGCATACCAATAATATTGCGTTTATACTGAATGATGATACAGGCGAATACAGATTTTGTCCGTATTTTGATTTCGGACTTTCGCTGCTTGCCGACACAACCGAGGATTACCCTCTCGGAGAGGATATTTACAACTTAATCCCAAAAATTCACGCAAAACCTTTTGATGCAGATTTCGATGTACAGCTTGATGCTGCTCAGGAACTGTATGGTGAACAGGTAAAATTTTCGTTTATGAGTCCGATATAGAAAAATCTTTTGAAAAAGTCAGCGGATATTATACCGATGAAGTTGTGCTAAGAGTGAAAAATTTAATCTATAATCAAAAACACAAATACGGTAATATGTTTGAGTAATGTTTAAATGAAAAATTGCCCGAAAAATGTTGAAAAGTGTAAAACAAATTTGCAATGAAAATGTTTTTACAAAATTGTAAAAAATATTGTCATAATTCCTTTAAGTAAATAACAATAGGGGTTAATCTTGTAAAATAATAAGATGAATGAAACAATATGCGGTGGTGAGGTTCTTGAAAAATGCTTTGTTGATTTCACACTCTGAACAGAGTGCCGTTTCTTTGTCACAATTGCTCGGAAGCGAAGGCTATACGGAGATTTCCGTCTGCCAAACCTCACAGGAAGCTAAGGAGCTTGCAAATGGTGAGGTTTTTGACCTCATCTGCGTCAATGCACCGCTTGAAAAGGAAAACGGCATTGAGCTTTCAAAGTACTTTGCCGGAACAACCCGTTCAAGTGTTGTGATTATCGTTCCGCAGCGTAATGCGGATTATGTGAACGACGCACTTACGGAGCACGGTGTCCTTGTTATTGCAAAGCCCGTAAACAAGCACCTGTTTCACCACTTTTGCAGTTTACAGAATGTTTTAAGATGCGTATGTTCCGTGTGATTGAGGAAAATGAAAAGCTCAAGCATATGGTTGCGGATATGAAGATAATAAACAGAGCAAAGTTCCTGCTTATTACCTGCCTTAATATGTCCGAAGATCAGGCGCATCGCTATCTTGAAAAACAGGCTATGGATCTCAGAACAAGCAAGCTTGAGGTTGCAAAGCAGGTTATCAGAACATATGAGAACTGACTGCGATTTTTTTAGTTTATTGAAAGGAATGTGTTTTTATGAGCCGTGCGGCATACTTAATCCTTGAAAACGGAACAGTTTTTGAGGGCAAGGCGTTTGGTGCCGAAAAAGAAACTACGGGAGAACTTGTTTTTACTACAGCAATGACAGGTTATCTTGAAACACTCACCGACCCCAGCTATTACGGTCAGGTGGTTATTCAGACATTCCCTTTAATCGGCAACTATGGTGTTATCCCTGCCGATTTTGAGAGTGACTCTCCGTCACTGAAAGGTTATATTGTACGAGAATGGTGCCAAGTTCCTTCAAACTTCCGTTGTGAGGGTGATCTTGACACCTTTTTAAAAGAGTCGGGAATTCCGGCATTTACGGAATCGACACCCGTGCGCTCACAAGAATTGTGCGTGAATACGGTGTTCTGAACTGCAAAATCTCCTATTCTCCCGATGTAACAAAGGAAGAACTTGACGAGATTAAGAACTATGTTATTACAGAGGCTGTTGAAAGCACTACTATAAAAGAAAAAGAGCATTTTGACGCTGAAAACGGCGACCTCAATGTTGTGCTTATGGATTTTGGCGCAAAGCATAACATCGGCAGAGAGCTTGTTAAGAGAGGCTGTAACCTTACAGTCGTTCCCGCCCACACAACAGCGGATGAAATTAAGGCTATGAATCCCGACGGCGTAATGCTTTCAAACGGACCGGGAGATCCTTCGGACAACACAGAGATTATTGCAGAGCTCAAAAAGCTTTGTGACTTCGGGATTCCGACCTTCGGTATCTGTCTCGGTCACCAGCTCCTTGCACTTTCACAGGGTGCAAAAACAGAAAAGCTCAAGTACGGTCACAGAGGTGCAAACCAGCCTGCAAAAGAGGTTGAAACAGGCAGAGTTTACATTACATCACAGAACCACGGCTACGCTGTTGTAAGCGACAGTATGCCCGAAAACGGCAAAGTAAGCTTTGTAAACGGCAATGATAACACCTGCGAGGGCGTAAACTACACAAATATGCCTGCTTTCTCGGTTCAGTCCATCCGGAAGCTTGCGGCGGTCCTCACGATACAGCATTTTTTATTTGACCGTTTTTATTGAATTGATGAAGAACAACAGAAAATAAGAGTCCGAAATTCGGATTACTATTCAGCATAAGAACAGATACAATAATTACTTGAACGAGGAATGATTATATGCCACTCAAAAAGAATATCAAACGAGTTATGGTAATCGGTTCGGGCCCTATCGTAATCGGTCAGGCTGCCGAATTTGACTATGCAGGCACACAGGCTTGCCGTGCGCTTAAAGAAGAAGGACTTGAGGTTATTCTCGTAAACTCAAACCCTGCTACAATTATGACTGATAACGCAATGGCTGATAAAATCTACATTGAGCCGTTGACGCTTGAAACAGTTAAGAGAATCATCAAAAAGGAACGCCCTGACAGCCTTCTTTCAACCCTCGGCGGTCAGACGGGTCTTACCCTTTCAATGCAGCTTGCAAAAGAGGGCTTCCTTGATAAATACAATGTTCAGCTTCTCGGTGCAAACCCCGAAACAATCGACAAGGCAGAGGACAGACAGCTTTTTAAGGACACAATGATTGAAATAGGTCAGCCTGTTATTCCGTCACTTGTTGTTACAGATGTTGAATCAGCTGTTAAGTTTGCCGATGAAATCGGTTATCCTGTAATTATCCGTCCTGCATTCACACTCGGCGGTACAGGCGGCGGTATTGTCGATAACGAGGAAGAGCTTCGTGAAATCACATCAAACGGTCTTGAACTTTCTCCTATCACACAGGTGCTTGTTGAAAAATGTATCTCAGGTTGGAAGGAAATCGAGTTTGAGGTTATGCGTGACAGCGACGGAAATGTTATTACTGTCTGCTCAATGGAAAACTTCGATCCTGTAGGCGTTCACACAGGCGACTCAATCGTTATCGCTCCTACGGTAACACTTGCCGACAAGGAATATCAGATGCTCAGAAGTGCGGCTCTCAACATTATCTCTGCGCTTAAGGTAGAGGGCGGTTGTAACTGCCAGTTCGCACTCAACCCCGAAACATTTGAATATGCGGTTATCGAGGTTAATCCCCGTGTATCCCGTTCATCGGCACTTGCGTCAAAGGCAACAGGTTATCCTATTGCAAAGGTTGCCGCTAAAATTGCTATTGGTTACACACTTAATGAAATCAAAAATGCCGTTACAGGTACAACATACGCTTGCTTTGAGCCGGCGCTTGACTATGTTGTTGTAAAATTCCCGAAATGGCCTTTCGATAAATTTGTATATGCAAAGAGAACACTCGGTACTCAGATGAAGGCAACAGGCGAGGTTATGGCTATTGCTCCGACATTTGAGCAGGCTATTATGAAAGCCGTAAGAGGTGCCGAGATTTCTCACGATACTCTCAACGACAAGGAATTTGCAGAGCTTTCAAACGCATCGGTTTATGACAGACTCAGCGTTTGTGATGACAGAAGAATTTTCTGCGTATATGAGGCTCTCAAGAGAGGCATTACAGTAGAACAGATTCACAACATCACTCTCATTGACGAGTGGTTCCTTGAAAAGCTCAAAAATCTTATTGCCGTTGAAAACGAACTCAAGAACGGCGAGCTTACGGAGGATCTCTATGTTCGTGCCAAGAACAAGGGATTCCTTGACAGAACAATTGAAAAAATCACAGGCAGGAAGGTTGAAAATCCGCTTGTTCCTGTTTATAAAATGGTTGATACCTGCGCCGCAGAATTTGAGGCTGAAACTCCTTACTTCTATTCAACATTTGATAAGGAAAATGAAGCTGAGGAATTCATCAGAGAGGAGAAGAGCGATAAGAAAACAATTATCGTATTTGGTTCGGGTCCTATCAGAATCGGTCAGGGTATCGAATTTGACTATGCGTCTGTTCACTGTGTATGGGCGCTCAAAAAAGCAGGCTACGATGTTGTTATCGTAAACAACAACCCTGAAACAGTATCAACAGACTTTGACACAGCCGACAGACTTTATTTTGAACCGCTCACAACCGAAGATGTTATGGGCATAATAAAGACAGAGAATCCGTTCGGTGTAGTTGTTGCATTCGGCGGACAGACAGCAATTAAGCTTACAAAGTTCCTCAGCGACAACGGTGTAAATATTCTCGGCACATCATACGATGCCATTGATATGGCAGAGGACAGAGAGCGTTTTGACGAGCTTCTTGAAAAGTATCATATCAAGCGTCCCCGTGGCGTAACGGTTATGACAACAGACGAGGCTCTCGATGTTGCAGACAAAATCGGTTATCCTGTTCTTCTCCGTCCGTCATATGTTCTCGGCGGTCAGAATATGATTATTGCATTCAACGAAGATGATGTCAAAGAGTATATGGCAATTATTCTTGCACAGAATATTGAAAATCCGATTCTTATTGATAAGTACCTTCAGGGTACAGAGCTTGAAGTTGACGCCATTTGTGACGGTGAAGATATTCTTATTCCGGGTATTATGGAGCATATCGAGCGTGCCGGTGTTCATTCGGGCGACTCAATTGCGGTTTATCCGGCATGGAATCTCTCAGACAGAATGACTCAGATTATTATTGAAAGCTCAAAGAACCTTGCAATCGAACTCCGTACAAAGGGACTTGTAAACATTCAGTACCTTATCTATAAAGATGAACTCTATGTTATCGAGGTAAATCCCCGTTCTTCAAGAACAATCCCTTACATCAGTAAGGTAACAGGCGTTCCTATGGTTGACCTTGCAACAAGAGCAATGCTCGGTGAAAAGCTCAAAGATATGGGCTACGGCACAGGCCTTTACAGAAAGAGTCCTTACATTGCGGTTAAGGTTCCCGTATTCAGCTTTGAAAAGCTTATCAATGTTGATAACCACCTCGGCCCCGAGATGAAGTCAACAGGTGAAGTTCTCGGTGTTGCAGGCACACTTGAGGAGGCTCTCTATAAGGGACTCATCGGTGCAGGCTACAAGATGAAGAAAAAGGGCGGTGTGTTCATCACAGTCCGTAATTCGGATAAGGCTGAAATCGGTGAAATTGCAAAGAAATACTACGACCTCGGATTCAGAATCTATGCAACAGAGGGTACAGCGGATGTGCTCAAAAAGTACGGTATTGACGCCGTAAGCGTAAAGAAAATTCACGAGTCCAAGACAAACAATACTCTTACACTCATTGAATCGGGTAAGATTCAGTATGTTATTTCAACATCGGCAAAGGGCAGAATCCCTTCAAGAGATTCTGTTAAAATCCGTCGTAAGACTGTTGAAAGAAATATTCCGTGTCTTACATCTCTTGACACGGCAAACGCACTTGCAGATTGCCTCAAGAGCCACTATTCACAGCACAGCACGGAGCTTATCGACATTAACCACATGAGAGAGGAAAAGCTTATGTTAAAATTCACTAAGATGCAGGGTATAGGCAATGACTATATCTATTGCAGCACTTTTGATCAGGAAATCAGCAATCCCGAGGCGCTTGCCGTAAGACTTTCCGACAGACATTTCGGTATCGGCGGCGACGGTATTATTCTTGTTTGCCCGTCAAAGGTTGCAGACGCAAAGATGAAAATGTACAATCTTGACGGTTCAGAGGGTAAGATGTGCGGTAACGGTATTCGTTGCGTAGGTAAGTTCCTCTATGATCACGGTATGGTTGATATCAACGAAAAAGACGAAATTACAATTGAAACACTCAGCGGTATCAAGAAACTTAAGGCTTATACTTCAGGCGGAAAGGTTAACCGCCTCAGAGTTGACATGGGCAAGGCTATTCTTGATCCGAAGGAAATCCCTGTTGTTCTCGACGGTGACAAGGTTGTTGACAGACCTGTTGAAATTGCAGGCAAGAACTATAACATCACCTGCGTGTCAATGGGCAACCCACACTGCGTGGTATTCATGGACGATATTGATAATCTTGATATTGAAACCGTAGGACCGGAGTTTGAAAACGATAAGCTCTTCCCTGAAAGAGTGAATACAGAATTTGTAACAGTTCTCGATGACCATACAATCAAGATGAGAGTGTGGGAGCGTGGCTCAGGCGAAACATGGGCTTGCGGTACAGGCGCTTGTGCCGTTGCGGTTGCCGCTTGTGAAAACGGTTTCTGCAAAAAGGGCGAAGACATCAAGATTAAGCTCAAGGGCGGCGATCTTATTATCAACTATACTGATGAAACAGTATATATGACAGGTAATGCGGAAAAAGTATTTGAAGGCGAAGTTGAGGTGTAATCGTGGAGATAACCGAACATAAGAAGAATAAAAAATATATATTTGTAACAGGCGGTGTTGTATCCGGTCTTGGCAAGGGTATCACAGCCGCATCTCTCGGCAGACTTTTAAAGGCAAGAGGACTCAAGATTGTTGCTCAAAAGCTTGACCCGTATATCAATGTTGATCCGGGTACAATGAGCCGTATCAGCACGGCGAGGTATATGTAACGGAGGACGGTGCAGAAACCGACCTCGACCTCGGCCATTATGAGCGTTTTATTGATGAGGACCTTAACAAGTATTCAAACCTCACAACAGGTAAGGTTTACTCAAATGTTCTTGAAAAGGAGCGTCACGGCGACTACCTCGGCAAGACAGTTCAGGTAATTCCTCACATCACAAATGAAATCAAGTCTTTTATCTACAATGTAGGTGAAAAGACCAATGCCGATGTTGTAATTACGGAAATCGGCGGTACGGTGGGCGATATCGAAAGCCAGCCGTTCCTTGAGGCTATCCGTCAGGTATCTCTTGAAGTCGGCAGAGAGAACAGCATCTTTATTCATGTAACTCTCGTTCCCTATATCAAGGGCAGTGAGGAACACAAATCAAAGCCGACACAGCATTCTGTAAAGGAGCTTCGTTCACTCGGTATCAATCCCGACATCATCGTTCTTCGTTGTGACGAACCTCTTGAGGAGAGCATTTTCAACAAGATTGCACTTTTCTGCAATGTAAAGCCGGATTGTGTAATCGAAAATATTACTCTCCCAACGCTTTATCAGGCACCTCTTATGCTTGAAAAGAGTAATTTCTCAAATGTTGTATGTCGTGAACTCAATATTGTAACAGACAAAAAGCCCGACCTTTCCGAGTGGGAAGAAATGCTTAGCCGTATCAACAACCGCACAAAGAAATGCACGATTGCTCTTTGCGGTAAGTATGTTGCTCTCCATGACGCATATCTTTCTGTTGCAGAGGCACTTCGTCACGGTGGCTATGAAAATTCCGCCGATGTTGAAATCAAGTGGGTTGACTGCGAACTTCTCACAAAGTACAAGGTTGACGAGCTTCTCGGTGATGTTGACGGTATTCTTGTTCCGGGCGGCTTCGGTAACAGAGGTATCGAAGGTAAGATTATGGCTGCAAAATATGCCCGTGAGCATGATATTCCGTATCTCGGAATCTGCCTCGGTATGCAGACTGCAGTAATCGAATACGCAAGAGATGTTCTCGGCTATGCTGACGCCAACAGCGGTGAGTTTACACCAGAGGGCAAGCATAATGTTATTGACCTTATGCCTGAACAGGAGGGCATTGAGGATATGGGCGGCACAATGCGTCTTGGTGCATATCCGTGTGTTATCAACCGATCGCTTATGGCTAAGGCTTACGGTCAGCATGAAATTTCAGAGCGTCACCGTCATCGTTATGAGTTCAATAACGATTTCAGAGAGGAAATTGAAAATGCAGGCATGAAGATTACAGGTACTTCACCTAACGGACTTCTTGTTGAGGCTGTTGAAGTTCCCGACAACCGTTTCTTCGTTGCTGTTCAGTATCATCCCGAATTCAAGTCACGCCCGAACCGTGCTCATCCGCTTTTCAGAGAATTTATTAAGGCATCACTTGAAAAGTAATTGATTTTTCCACTTAACTTTCAGATTTAAAGGACTGATTTTAATGAAGATTAACAGAAATTTTGACAATCTCGTTCCTAACTATCTTTTGCAGATGTTGCAAAAAAGACAAATGCATATATTGCGGCTCATCCCGATAAAAAGGTTATCAAGCTTGGTATCGGTGATGTAACCCTTCCGCTTGCTCCTGTTGTTGTTGAGGCAATGAAAAAGGGTGCAGAGGATCTTGCTCACAAGGAAACCTTCAAGGGCTATCCCGATTATGAGGCTACGAGTTTCTCAGACAGGCTATTTCAGATTATTACAAGAGCTTTGGTGTTGCAGTAGGCGCTGACGAAATCTTTGTATCAGACGGTGCAAAGTCGGACTGCGGCAATATAGGCGACATCTTCTCAAAGGATAATGTTGTTCTTGTAACCGATCCTGTTTACCCCGTATATGTTGACTCAAACATTATGGCAGGCAGAGAAATCGTTTATGCTACATCAAATGAGGCAAACGGCTTTGCCGCTCTTCCTGATGAAAATGTAAAGGCAGATATCATCTACCTTTGCTCGCCTAACAACCCGACAGGTTCTGCATACAATGCCGAACAGCTCAAAGCATGGGTTGACTACGCTCTCAAAAACGATGCAATAATCCTCTACGATTCAGCGTATGAGGCATTCATCACAGAGGATCTCCCTCGTTCAATTTTTGCAATCGAAGGTGCAAGAAAGTGCGCAATTGAAATGTGCTCACTTTCAAAGACAGCAGGCTTCACAGGTACAAGATGCGGTTACACGGTAATTCCTAAGGAGCTTGAGCGTGACGGTCACAATATCTATGCAACATGGTACCGCCGTCAGGCAACAAAGTTCAACGGTGTTTCATGGCCTGTTCAGTGTGCTGCTGCCGCTGTATTCAGCGAAGAAGGTCAGAAGCAGATCAAGGAGAACATTTCTTACTATCAGGAAAATGCAAGAATTATCGCATCTGCTCTTGATGAACTCGGCATCTACTACACAGGCGGTAAGAACTCACCTTACATCTGGCTCAAGTGTCCGAACAACATGGGCAGTTGGGAATTCTTTGACCTCCTCCTCAACGAGGCAAATGTTGTAGGTACTCCCGGCGAGGGCTTTGGCGAAAACGGCGCAGGCTACTTCCGTCTTACATCATTCGGTGACAGAGAAAACACGATTGAGGCTGTTGAGAGAATCAAAAAGGTTCTCACAAACCTCTCAAAGTAATTTAATAAGTATTTCAGCTTATAAAACAGCGGATAGCCTTTTCGGGTTATCCGCTGTTCTTGTTATCGGTTATTATCAGTAGGGGCGCTCATTGGGCGCCCGCTAAGTAACGGCACAATATTTGTGATAAGACAGATTATATAAATGCCGCAAAATAATTGTCATACTGTAGCGGCGAACATTGTTCGCCGCTACTAATTTGTGCCATTTAAAAATTCAATCTTGATAGAAAATTTTTCGGCATCCGGTGAATACAATACGCAATAAAAAAGGGACATTCCAAACGAAATGTCCCTTTACTGCATAATATAATTAAATCAGAATTTAATCTTTTCAGCGATATAATCGTTGAGCTTGTCAATTGCAACTCTTTCCTGCTGCATTGTGTCACGGTCACGAACCGTTACACAACCGTCGTCAACAGACTCAAAGTCATATGTGATACAGAACGGAGTACCGATTTCGTCCTGTCTTCTGTAACGCTTGCCGATTGAACCGGCATCGTCATAATCAGTCATAAAGTCGGCTGAAAGCTGTTCATAAACCTTGCCGGCCTGCTCGTTGAGCTTCTTTGAAAGCGGAAGAACGCAAGCTTTGTAAGGAGCAAGCGTCGGATGAAGTCTTAACACAACTCGTGTATCCTTTTCGTCAATAACTTCTTCATCGTAAGCCTCAATAACAAGAGCAAGGAAAAGACGCTCAACACCGAGTGACGGCTCAATAACATACGGAATGTACTTCTCGTTTGTTGTCGGATCAAAATACTCAAGTGTCTTACCGCTTGTTTTGCTGTGCTGTGTAAGGTCATAGTCTGTTCTGTCGCAACGCCCCAAAGCTCGCCCCAACCGAACGGGAAGAGATATTCAAAGTCTGTTGTTGCCTTTGAATAGAAACAAAGCTCCTCTTTTGCATGGTCACGAAGACGGAGATTTTCTTCCTTAATATTGAGAGAATAGAGCCAGTCACGGCAGAAACCTCTCCAGTATTCAAACCATTCAAGGTCAGTGCCCGGCTTGCAGAAGAATTCAAGCTCCATCTGCTCAAACTCACGAACACGGAAAATAAAGTTACCGGGTGTGATTTCGTTTCTGAAAGATTTACCGATTTGTGCAACACCGAAAGGAACTTTCTTACGGCTTGTTCTCTGAATGTTAGAGAAGTTCACGAAAATGCCCTGAGCAGTTTCGGGACGAAGATAAATTTCATTCTTGCTGTCCTCTGTAACGCCCTGGAATGTTTTGAACATAAGGTTGAACTGACGAATGTCGGTAAAGTTGTGCTTGCCGCAGTTAGGACACGGAATCTCTTTTTCCTTGATGTAATTCATCATTTCTTCATTTGTCCAGCCTGCAACATTTGTACCGTCAAAATCTTCAATAAGGTTGTCGGCACGGTGACGGGTTTTACATTCCTTACAATCCATAAGCGGATCAGAGAAACCGCCGAGATGACCCGATGCAACCCATGTCTGCGGGTTCATAAGAATTGCAGAGTCAAGACCTACATTATATTTGTTCTGCTGAACAAACTTTTTGAGCCATGCGTTTTTGATATTGTTTTTAAGTGCAACACCGAGCGGACCGTAATCCCATGTGTTTGCAAGACCGCCGTAAATTTCGGAGCCCGGGTAAACAAAGCCTCTGTTTTTACACAGGGCAACGATTTTATCCATGGTTTTTTTGCTGTTTTCCATAACTTAACCTCTCTTAACAGATAGATAGATAAAAATAACCATTAAAATAATACAATTATTTGCAACTGTTGTCAAGTAAAAACACCAAATGTGAGCGCATAACAATAGGTTTAAAACAATAATTAGAAAAAATTCACAAACTTGCCAAAAACCACTTGTAAATCTGAACATTTTGATATATAATGTAATTACTCGAAATTTGAGTAACAAAAAAGGAGGAATTAGCGATGAAAAAATCATCCAAGGTTCTCAGTTTGGTGCTTGCAGTTCTTATGGCTGTATCCTGTTTTTCAGGCTTGACCATATTCTCTGCATCAGCTGAAGAAACCGACACAAAAATCTATTTTGACGCATCTAATCTCCCTGCAGATTGGGGAACAACAAAGACAGTATACTGTCACCTTTACGCTGTAGCAGGCGATGATTTACCTGAAACATCTTGGCAGGGTAAGGCAGAGAAATGTAAGCAGGATTCTGCTACAGGTCTTTACTACTTCGATACTGCAAAATTGAAGTCAGCTGACGGCACAAATCACGGTGGTCTTAAAGACAACGCTGACTATGCTGTAATTTTCTCAACAATTGATACTAAATCACAGAGTCACCAGACCTGTAATGTAACACTCGGCAAGCCTTGTCTCGGCGACACAATTTACCTCACAGGCGTACAGTTGAGAATACCGAAGATTCATCAAAGCGTGACTTTGCTGCAACATGGAAGAAGAACAGCGATAACTACGGTCCAAAGGCTGCAATCACATCACTCGGTCATGTAACTGAGGCAGATTCCCGATTTACCTTTCAAGAGCAGAAATGGTTGCACAGGCTCTTTTCAACTGGGCTGTTAAGAATGCTAAAAACTACACTCCCGAAACTGTAGCTGACATTTGCGCACAGGTTGAGCTCAGCCAATGGATGTTTACAACGCTTACGCTGAAATGTATGCAGAACAGCTTGCTGATCCTGTAGCTTATCCCGAGTGTGCTCCGCTTACAACAGTAGCTACACTTCTCGGTATTGATCCTTCAGGTACAACAGCTCCTGCAACAGAAGAACCTACAACTGTTGAGCCTACAACTGTTGAGCCTACAACTGTTGAACCCACAACAGAGCCCACTACAGAACCTGCAACAGAGCCTGCTGACGCAACACAGTATGTTGTAGCAGGTGTTGAGTCACTCACAGGTTATGAATGGCAGGGTTCTCCTGCACTCGCTCCCGAAAACGTAATGACAAAGAGCGGCGATGTTTATACAAAGACATTTACAGCTGTTCCGGTGGGCAAAAGCTATCAGTTCAAGGTTGTTGCAAACACAGGCGACGAGCAGAAGTGGATTGGTTTTGACGGTACAGACAACAATGTAACTTTCGATGTAGTAGAAAGTGCTTGCGATGTAACTGTAACTTTCAATCCTGCTACAAACGAGATTACTGTAACAGGTGACGGCGTTAAAATGGTTACAGACCTTGAAATCAACAGCATTACAGTTGTTGGTAACGGCGAAAACAGCTGGCTTAACGGTGTAGCATGGGGTGTTGACGCTGAAGTTAACCACATGACTAAGATTGCTGACAAGGTTTATCAGATTACATACACAGGTATCGAGTCTGCTGACGCTGCATACCAGTTCAAGTTTGCAGTTAACGACGATTGGGCTGCTAACTGGGGCCTTTCTGTGCAGAGCGCAGCTGCTATAGGCAAGGATTTTGACCTTACATTTAATGGTGAAAATATGCTCCTTAACACAGTTTCTGCCGGTTATCCGGAAGATTCACTTGTTGATGTAACAATCACACTTGATCTTACAAACTTTGATTATCCGTCACGCTCAGGTGCTAAGGCTAATATTAAGATTGACGGTAACCGTGTTCCGCTTCTCGGCGATGCTGACGGTGACTACTCAATTACAGTTGTAGATGCTACAACAATTCAGAAGATTGCTATCAACCTTATGAGTATTGCTGCTGATGATGCAAATGCATTCAAGACATGTGATGCTAACGAGGATGGCAGAATCTCAATCAAGGATGCTACTCTCGTTCAGAAGTTCATCGTTGGCGGTTACGAAACAGGCAATGTCGGTTTACCGATTACTGTTGAATAATTAATCGCTGTTGATTAAATTCACAATTGCAATTTACCCCACAGGGTTTTCCTGTGGGGTTATTTTTTGCCGTAAAACAAGGAAATTTTGCTGATAAAGGTGCAAAGTGCAGTAATATGTGGTATAATCATAGTGTAGATGTTCCGCTTTACTCATACGATGGGTTCGTTCTGAATTTAAGCAGAGTTATATTTTACTTAGACTCTGAGGAGCTGATGCTCTGCGTTAATTAAAAATGTTCAAAAAGAAAAGAGGCGAAGGATGTATGTATATTCATGATATTTCGAGAGATACTCTTACAACCGAAACATATCCGGGTGATCCCGAAACTGTTGTGACTCCGCTGAGAAGTATTGATGAAGATGACGAGTGCAATCTTTCGCAGATTTCTATGTGCGTTCATGCAGGCACGCATATTGACGCCCCTCTCCACTTTTGCCCTGACGGCAAAGGGATAACCGATTTAAGGCTCAACACTTTCTACGGAAAATGCACCGTAATAACGGTCAAGGGTGTGCTGACGGGCGAAGATATGGACAAGCTGTTGCCGTATTGCCGAAAACGCATACTCTTTCGTGGGAACGGCAAAACATACCTTTCACATTCTGCCGCAATTTGTGCTTGCACAAAGCAGGGTGGTGCTTGTCGGTACGGATGCCGAGTCAATCGCACCTCCGTTTGATGAAGTTAAAACACATCTTGAACTTGGCAGAGCGGATATTGCCGTTCTCGAAAATCTCAATCTTTCGGGAGTGGCTGACGGCGAATATGATTTGTGTGCTTTTCCGATAAAGCTCGGCGGAGTTGAGGCGGCACCATGCAGAGCAATACTTTTTGAACAGGAAAAAGGATTAAACTAAGGTGATATTTATGGTAAAAATGGTAGTATTTGATCTTGACGCACGCTTATAAATTCGCTTACCGATCTTGCTATAAGTGTGAACTACGGTCTGAAGCTTAACGGTCTTGAAGAAAAGCCGGTTGAAAATTATAAAACATATGTCGGAAACGGCAGAGAAATGCTCATCAGAAGGGCAATGGGAGATGCGTGGACCGACCACGAGCTTTTTGAAAAGGTCAAGGCTGATTATGACAGACACTATGCCGTTCATTGCAACGACCACACTGCCGCATATGACGGTTGTGCCGAAATGCTTGAAAAGCTTGCAAAAAAGGTATAAAAACAGGTGTGCTTTCAAACAAGCCGGATGAATTTGTTGATAAAATGCTAAAAAAAGCATTTCCAAATCACAGGTTTACTCAGGCATGGGGGCAGAAACCACAGTATAAGACAAAGCCCGAGCCTGATGCTCTGCTTGCACTCCTCGATATGAGCGGTGAAACTCCCGAAGAATGTTTCTATGTCGGTGACAGCGATGTCGATGTGTTTACGGCAAAAAATGCGGGTGTAAAAATGGCAGGTGTTTCATGGGGATTCAGGGGAAAAAACGAGCTTAGGAACGCAGGTGCGCCGTTTGTTGCAGACACAACCGAAGAACTTTTTGACTACATTTGCAAATTTATATAATAGTATGAACAAGATAAACTATCAGAAAGAACTCGACAGGGTAATTGACAAAATAACGGAGGAGGGAAAAGTCCCGAAGCTGCTTTTGCATGTGTGTTGCGCCCCGTGTTCGTCATACTGCCTTGAGTATCTTTCAAAATATTTTGATATCACGGTCTATTTTTACAATCCGAATATTTCGATTGCGGATGAGTATAATTACCGTCTGAGCGAAGAAAAGCGTCTTGTGTCGCTTATGCCGTTTGAACATCCTGTAAAGGTGGTCGAGGGCGAATATCTGCCCAAGGATTACTTTGAGTATGTCAAAGGTCTTGAAAATGAACCCGAGGGCGGAAAGCGGTGTGAAAAATGTTTCAGACTGCGACTTGCATCCTCTGCACGCTACGCAAAGGAACACGGCTTTGATTATTTCACAACCACGCTTACAATCAGTCCGCTGAAAAATGCGCAGTTGCTCAATTCAATCGGTGCGGAGCTTGCCGAGAAGTACGGCATTCCGTGGCTGTACAGCGACTTCAAAAAGCGTGAAGGCTACAAGCGTTCAATCATCCTTTCAAAAGAATATGACCTCTACCGCCAAAACTACTGCGGCTGCGTCTTTTCAAAAAGGGATAGTGTTACCGCTGAAAACTAAACTGAAAAAACCGATGCGTCATTTTGATGCATCGGTTTTTTATGAATGAAAATAAAATTACAAAAAGATAAATCGTGCAAAATTTACCAATCGAAATCGTCATCTTGCCAAAGGAAATTATCATCATTTTCTTCATTTTGATATTCGCTGTTATCCCAGTTAAAAACAAATTCGCCGCTACTGAACTGAAACCGTTACGTCGATATATTCATATTCGCCTGAATCGTAGTTAAAACACCATTTGCCATAGTAAAACATCCTTCCTTTTTATTGCAGCATTTTACGATTTTAGTATGCAAAATATTTTATTGCAATGTTCGTTTAAGTAGCAGTTCTCACATACGATTCTGGATATTTCCTGCAAAAACAATTCTTTATCGGATGGCAGTTCGTATGGTTTGATTCTTTTAATATTCTCAGGATTTCTGAGTGCAAAGTCAATTTGCTTACCGTTGCTTGTTTTGACATAACGGTAAACTTCTGCGAAGAATGATACGCAATCGCCAATTTTGTATTTTTCAAATTGGGCATTGCTCATCCAAACATGTTCTTCTTTACCGTCAAAACAAACTCCGTCAGGAACATTCCTTCTACAAATATGCGCTTAAAGCAGATATTGTTCTTTGTTCTTCTTTCAATACGACCTTTGAAACCTAAAGGAATGTTGTAATAACAAGTTTTAAAATATGCTCTAACTTCATGAGATGATTTCATTTGTATATCCAGATATTCATCGTAGGTTAATTTTTCTGCCCCTACAGTTTTATGAAATTCGTCAGGATCAAAATCTATCATGTAATCATGATCTTTCAGTATTACCTTTTGCCCATAGTATTCGGGAAAAAGTTTTTGCATTTTTGTTTGATTTTCTTTTTTGATGTTGCTTTCCATTTTGTAACCTCCGTTAATAAGTGCTGTTAAAAACAGCCTGACATGCCAACAAAGGTTAGAATCTTATAAGTCCATTATAGAGTGTTCAAATGCTTTTTGCAAGAGGATAGCTATAATTTTACGAAAGACAAATCCCCGTCAGAATTTCTGAGGGGATTAATCGTGTTTGCAAATTATTTAACTGAGGTTAACGCATATTAACTTGGTTGTTTTACACAACGATTTGAGGTATTCGACAATTTCCTGCTGTGTACTCATTTCAAGCACCTTTGCAGTAACTTTGTCTGCCTCTTTCTTTTGTCCATGTGGAAATTATTTTCTCACATTGAGAACTGACGGAGCGGAAACGCTGAATTCTGTAAGTCCGAATGAAATAAGCAACGGAATCATCAGCTTGTTTGCGGCAGCCTCACCGCACATTCCGACTGAAATGCCGTTCTGAACACCGCACTCAATTGTGCGTTTAATCATTCTGAGAACGCTTGGCTGGAGGGGAGAGTAGAGGTAAGACACATCGCTGTTGCCTCTGTCACAAGCCATTGTGTAGCCTGTGAGGTCATTTGTGCCGATGCTGAAGAAGTCTGCCTCTTTTGCAAGCATATCTGCGATAACTGCCGCAGACGCTGTTTCAACCATAACACCAACCTGAATGTTTTCGTTGAAATTTATGCCCATATTGCGTAAATCGGCTTTGCATTCTGCAACAAGCTTTTTGCCCTCACGAAGCTCATCCATAGTTGTGATGAGCGGGAACATAATCTTGATGTCACCGAATGCGCTTGCACGCAAAATGGCTTTAATCTGTGATTTGAAAAGTTCACGGTTTTTAAGGCAATATCTGATTGCACGGAATCCCATGAACGGATTTTCTTCTTTTTCAAGTCCAAGGTACGGAATGTCCTTGTCACCGCCGATATCAAGTGTTCTGATAATCAGCGACTTGCCCTTTAAGATAAGAGCCGCCTTTTTGTAGGCTCAAACTGTTCGTCCTCTGTCGGAATTGAAGTTCTGTCCATGAACAGAAACTCTGTTCTGAAAAGTCCGACACCCTCGCCGTCTGCATCAACTGCTTGACAGCGTCTTCGGGTTTTCCTATGTTGCAGAAAAGTTCATAAACTTCTCCGCTTGCGGATTTTGTTTCTCGTCCCCTGTAATTTTCAAGCTCTTTGCGTTCTGCAAGAAAAGCGTCACGCTTTTTGGAGTATTCTGCAACTGTGTTATCATCCGGATTAACAATTCAGCACCCTCACTGCCGTCAACTACAACTGTGTCGCCGTTTTCAGGCTTGATGCGACACCCTCAACACTGAGTACGGCGGGAATCTCAAGCGCTCTTGCAAGAATTGCAGAGTGGGAAGTTGTTCCGCCTGTTTCAGTAATAATGCCTGCTATGTTTTCTTTTACAATACCTGCCGTAACAGAAGGAGTAAGCTCCTTGCAACAAGCACAGTGCCTTTTGGCGCATCGCTTACTTTAATTTCGTTTACTCCGAGAAGAATGCCGAGAACACCGCTCTTGATATCTCTGACATCAGCCGCACGCTGTTTTGTAAGCTCATCGTCAGCTGCCGAGAACATTGCAATAAACATATCGCACATATGCTCAAGAGCAGATTCCGCACATTGACCGTCTGCAATCAGCTTTTCAATTTCACCGCTGAGATACGGATCTTTGATAATCTGAATGTGACCTGCAAGAATTTCTGCCTCTTTTTCACCGGCTGAACTGCGAAGATTTTCTGCCTGTTTTTCAGTATTGTAGCAAAAAGCATCTACTGCTGCCTTAAAACGCTGTGACTCTGCCTCAGTATCTGTTACTGTTCGTGGAGTGTATTCAAGCGAATGTTCTTCAATAAGCATTACCTTACCGATTCCGATACCCTCGGATGCGGCTGTTCCGTGTAGCATAATCTTCACCTCTTGTAACTGGTCTGTCGGTGCCATTACTCGCCAAGACCGCTCTCAATGAGCTGTACTGCCTCTGCAAGTGCCTCGTTTTCGTCAGCACCGTCGCAAACAACTTCAATTTCACTGCCGCACTTGATGCAAGCCGCAATAATGTTGAGGAGCTCTTTGCGTTGTACTGATTGCCGTTGAATTTGATTGTTACATCACAGCTGTATTTGCCCATAGCTGTTGCAAAAACCGATGCCGGACGCATATGGAATCCCTGCGCATTTGTGAGTACGAGTTCTTTTGATACCATAATAAAATCTCCTTTATAAAATAAATTTGTGCTTTGAAGTTTTGAATCTAATGTCGTGAAAGTTCTTTGAGTTTTGAGGGGTGGCACCGGCTTTTACACCGGTGCGAGGAACAAAACATTTCAAAAAACGGGTAATAGCAAATTAATTATTTTTTAATCGGTCTTTTGAGAAGTGCAAGCATAAACATTGAAACTACTGCACCGATTGCAAGAGCAAGGAGGTAGAAATACCATGTACCCTGCATTGTTGCGAATACGAAGATACCGCCGTGAGGAGCCATAAGCTTACAGCCAAAGAGAGCTGAAAGTGCGCCTGCTACTGCAGAACCAACGATACATGAAGGGATAACCTGAAGCGGATGACCTGCTGCGTAAGGAATTGCACCTTCTGAGATGAATGAAAGTCCCATTATATAGTTTACGGGAGCATTCTTTCTTTCTTCGTCTGTCCAACGATTCTTGAAGAATGTGTTTGAAAGAGCGACTGCGATTGGAGGAACCATACCGCCGATCATAACTGCTGCCATAATGATGTATGCCTGATCGTCTGCGTTTGCAAGGTTAAGTGTTGCGAATGCATAAGCTGCCTTGTTGAAAGGACCGCCCATGTCGATAGACATCATACCTGCGAGGAGCGCACAGAGCGGAACCATCATTGCAGGGTTAGAGGCAATAGCGTTAAGGCCGTTTGACATACCTGAGTTAATCATACCCATGAATGGGTTGACTGCGCACATTACAACGAGAATACCGCCGAGTCCGAGAAGCGGATAGATGAGAACGGGCTTGATACCCTCAAGAGCCTTAGGCATCTTATCGCACATTTTTTCAATACCGAGCATTAAGTAACCGCCTACGAAACCTGCAAGCAAGCCGCCGAGGAAGCCTGACGGAACTGTTTCTGCAGCGGCAGGATCCATAAAGGTTGCGCCTGATGTTGCAAGGAAACCGCCTACAAGACCAACGAGAAGACCGGGACGGTCTGCAATTGACATTGCGATAAAGCCGGAAAGGATAGGAACCATAAGGTTAAATGCCACACCGCCGAGTGTCTTAAACCATGCGGCTGCCGGAGTTACCGTACCGAATGCACTGCCAACCTCCTGTGCGTTAACACCGCATGCAATATCAATGAGGAATGCGATTGCGATGAAGATACCGCCTGCTACAACGAACGGGAGCATATGTGATACACCGTTCATAAGGTGACCGTAAGCGCCGCCTCTCTTCCTTGGAGCATCTGCAGAACCGCCTTTGTGATGATATACGGGAACTTCTTTGTTTACAATCTTGTTGATAAGCTCTTCCGGCTTATGAATACCGTCTGAAACGGCACACTGTAAAACGGGCTTGCCGTCAAAACGGGCAAGATTTATTGTGATGTCAGCGGCAATGATGATACCGTCACAATTTGCAATTTCTTCTTCGGTAAGCACATTCTTTGCACCGCCCGAACCGTTTGTTTCAACCTTAATCGGAATGTTAAGGCTGTCGCCGGCTTTCTGGAGTGATTCAGCCGCCATATAAGTATGAGCAATACCTGTTGGACAAGCTGTGATAGCAAGAACTCTGTAACCCTTCTTTGCAGGAACTTCTGCCTTTGGTTCATCGGGGAACTTCTCTGTTTCTCTTGCGTCAATAATCGAGATGAATTCTTCCGGAGTTTTTGCGGCTTTAAGCTTTGCGGTAAAATCTTCATGCATCAAAAGCTGCATAAGTCTTGCAAGTACTTCAAGATGAACATCACCGTCTGTTGTTGCGGCAATCATAAAGAGCAGCTTACAGGGCTTACCGTCGGGCGAGTCATAATCTACACCGTCGGGGACTGTGATAGCTGTGAGGGCGGGAGCTTTTACAGCTTCGCTCTTGGCATGGGGAATTGCAACCTCCATACCTACAGCTGTTGTGCCGAGTTCTTCACGGTTGAGGATTCCCTCTTTGTAGGCTTTAACATCCTTGAGGTTTCCGCACTTTTCATGTAATGAAACAAGTTTGTCAATTGCTTCGCTCTTGTCGGCAACTTAACGCCGAGAGCAATACCCGATTTTTTTAATAAATCTGTG
>ENA-OQCP01000356-OQCP01000356.1-human-gut-metagenome-genome-assembly--contig:-NODE-356-length-20660-cov-6.591682_pt1 | contig 20660 bp, 22 predicted proteins | sample MGYA00242760_ERZ504583 | MGnify/ENA primary metagenome ERZ504583 (study PRJEB26092, sample SAMD00036308) | human gut metagenome | host: Homo sapiens | study: EMG produced TPA metagenomics assembly of...
GCGGATGCTGAAAAGTGGATTGCCCTAATGAAACAGTATGTCAACCCTGTGGAGCTGACCGCCGAACTTCTGAACACTCTAATTGAAAAAATAACCGTCCACGAAGCTGTCAAGGGCGAGGATGGAACCGTGAGCAGGAAGTAGAAATCTACTATCGCTTCATCGGCAAAATCGACTGACCTTTCTTTTTTTACCCAACAATATCTTTAATTAAGGGAAACGGGGAAAGCAGTTCCGGAAACCGATACTCTTATTTCAATCAGTAAGTATTTTGATGTTTCACTGGACTATTTGATGAAAGAAGAAAATTCAATATCAGAAAACGCTGTGAGTTAGAAGTCCATCAAACTGAGGCAACGAACAAGCGTGAGAAGCGCATCCTTGGTATAGCCACTTGTATCATTGGAGTAGTCTTGTTGATTGCTTGGGGAATTGTATCTGTTTTTATGCCGTCTGCATCGGAACAAATTGGAACATCTTCCATGATAACAATAGACGGAAACGGAATTTTCCTACTTATCTGCCTTGTAGCAATTATTGCCGGTGCTGTTTTGCTCCTTAAAAGTACATCGAACAAATAAGGAGGATTTTTATGAAAACTATATCTAATTTGTTTTTGATTTTGGCTGTTCTTCTGTCTGATGTGATGTGTGCTGTTGTTGCATATAACTATTGCGACATGATGTGGGGCATCAAATATGCTGGTTATAGTGCTCCAGTCTCGACTGCATTTTGGTAGCAATTCCTTTTGCAATTGCTATTGTGGTATGCGTTGTAATTGCGCTGTATTTCAAAAAGAGAATAGGCTAACAACTTCCAGTTGTGTGCCCAGCTAAGGGTGTGTAGTCAAGCCGGTGGGATTCCGGTTTATCCAAGGTTTAGCCAACCAGATAATAGCGAGTCTTGGGATGATGCCGGTAACGGCATCTGACAAGCGTAGACAGCAAGAAAGCAGGGTTGAATAGTGATGGAGCTTCGAAACGTTAACTTCAGTCGGTCGACGTCTTAACTGGTGCGGAAGACAATATCATGTAATGCGATATGGCGAGTGTTATGTGGCACTGCGGAGTCAGAGAACCAATCATGTTTTACATTGTGAATACACATCAACTGGGGAGAACCTGCCATTTCTCGAAGAAGAGTATGAAGTTGCAACTGAAAACGGAGGATTTCAAATGAATGGTAGGTGGTCGGACAATCCCATAGTACTGTAGAAATCGGGCAATGCCGATGGAGGGAAGGGGATTGCATAGTAAAGGTCTTACTGAGGACACATTATCCGTACTCAGGGACGGAGGAAATAATGGAAACGAAATTAGTAAGAATAGCTGAGATATCGGCAACATCAAAACATCCTATATTTACATCAGTGTACCACTTGATAAATGAAGATATGCTGAAGCAATGCCATAAGGAATTAGATGGGAACAAAGCAGTCGGAATTGACAAGGTAACTAAGGATGAGTATGGGAAGAACCTTGATAGAAATATCAAGGAACTGGTACAGAGGTTGAAAAACAAATCCTTTAAGCCACTTCCGTCACTGAGGTATATATACCTAAAGGAAATGGAAAGAAACGACCATTAGGGATTGCTTCCTATGAAGATAAGATTGTACAAATGGCAGTGAAGAAAATACTGGGAGCTATTTATGAACCGAGATTCCTAAACTGCATGTATGGATTCAGACCGAATAGGGGGTGTCACGAAGCAATAAAAGAAGTATACCAACGGATAAGCTATGGAAAAATCAGCTATATCGTAGATGCCGATATCAAAGGTTTCTTTGACCATATCGACCATGATTGGATGATGAAGTTCCTTGAATGGAATATACAGGATAAGAACTTATTGTGGCTAATACGTAAATACCTTAAAGCAGGAATAATGGAGCAAGGAAAATTCGAGCCAACAGAGGAAGGTTCGGCACAAGGTGGCTTATGCAAAGCTTAGCATAGACTCCCCTATGCAAAGTAGCAGACTATGCAAAGTAAGATTCAATATCCCCTATAAATAAAAGATTCTTTCATGTTTTACTTTGCATAGTATTCTGCTCTCCCATGGTTACAAGTCAGATAACCACTCCATCAGGTCGCTGTTTTCACTCCAATCCGGGAGATTTGAATCTACCAGATCAGGATAGGCATTCTCCAACGCTTTGCGTTTGAGTTCTGCATCGGCACGGGCATAAATTTCAGTGGTTTTGATATCACTATGCCCCAGAAAGTCACGGATATATATAAGGTTTACACCAGCTTGAAGGAGGTGAACAGCCTTAGAATGCCGGAGCATATGGCATCTTACCTTTTCAGGTACTTTGTCTGATACTTCGTGTGCCATAACAGCATATTTGTTGATGACATAGGCAACGCCTTCTTTGGTCAGCTTATTATGCTGCCTGTTTGTAAAGAGCGGATAGTTGGTTTTGTGTGCCAGCCCAAGCCTGTTTTCTGAAATATAGGCTTCTACGAGCACAGCCGTGTTCTTCATAATGGGAACCCGCCGTGTTTTATTTCCTTTTCCGGTCAGTATCAAAACAGGGTTACCTCCGGGAATAAGTCCTTTACAGAAAGCTCTATGATCTCCTGGACTCTGGCACCACTGTCATACATCAGACTTATGAGCGTGAGATCCCGGCGTCCCTGGGATGTAGATTTGTCAGGCTGCTCAAGCAGGACCTTTATTCCTTCAGGAGACAGATGCTCTACTACCGCCTGATGTTTCTTCTTTACCGGAATGGCAAGTACCTTTTGGTAGTGATACAAGGCTTCCGGTGATTCAGCCTGTGCATACCGAAAAAAGGAATGGATGGCTGTTAGCCGTAGATTCCTTGTGGAAATGGAGCTTTTCCGTTCTGTTTCCAACCAGTCCAGGAACCGCTCAATCCGTTCCGGGGACAGCTTCTTCATGGTAAGTTTTTCAATGGGAACCGCTTCTTCCTTTTCACAGAAAAGCAGGAGCAATTTAAAGGTATCCCTATAGGATCTGATGGTGTTCCTGCTGACATTCTTCTGTATGGGAAGATAGTCCGACAGGAAAGAGGTAAGGTGCATGGAGAAATCAGTCGGTTTCATAGGAAAAGCCCTCCATTTCCGGAATGATGTCCTCATAGCACTTTTCAAGTTTCATCCGGATATCTGGAAAGACATCCGCTGTCCATCTGAGATAGTATGCAGTTTCGTTAAAAGTCTGATGCCCAAGATAGGTACGCATCATGGGGATCAATACCATAAGATCCCGATCCTGCATGGCCCACTCTTTCAGACGGTAAACACAGTACGCATGCCGGAAGTCATGGACTCTGGGACCGTCACCACTGTGTGAGATACCGGCCTTCCATAGAAAACGCCGGAAGTTTTTATAAATATTTCCGAGAGTCATTGGCTTGTTTCCATATCCAGGGAAAAAATAGTCTACAGACTCCGGAAAAGGATGAACCTGCGCTGCGTATTTACGAAGTCTTGAAACCATGGATTCCGGCATTGGAACCAGGCGATTGTTATGGTTCTTTGCATCACGTATAGTCAACACACCCTGCTCAAGGTCAACATCTCCAACGGTCAGTAATCGTGCTTCTGAACATCGCAGCCCGCAGGAAAGAAGCAGCCGGAAAAACTCTGGCATGATCAGATGCCGGTAAGGAACACTTGAACAGTAGTTACACTTATCTGTTTCTGCAAAAAATCTCCGCAGTTCGTCCGGTGTATAAATGTGCGGCACATACCGTTGTCCTGTCGGATAGTAATTCTTTGGAAGGATCCACGCCCGGATTCCGATGCTACTTAAGTACTTTGAAAACTGTCGTATGACAGATGCACGGGAACAGTGGTTTGCAGCTGTTTCGTGCATCGTTTTGGAGCACCAGCCAGTCACAGCTTCTTTGGAAAGGGCATCCGCCTGCGGATAGTTTACGGCAAGGTATCTATCAAAGCGGCTCAAAATTCCCGGTTCTGAATTGTATTTGTACCCTACAGAACGTTTGAGGAAAATGAAATCCTGCATTTCTGAACGAAACGGTCCTATAAAAACAGATTCAGCCAAGGCGGATCACCTCCTCGAAATCCAACGGGCATTCCGCCAGATGCGCCATATCTACTTTTAGATAAACGGCAGTGGAATTCGTATCCAGATGACCAATGATGTCAGAGATGACCGGGAGCGGTGTATCTTTTTCAAGAAGTACACTTGCCATGGTATGGCGCAGACTGTGCATCCCGCGATGCTTGCCGGACACCGGGATGTGCGCTTTTACCATATATGCTTTTATCAACTGGTTCAGGTGGTCGCCTTCTGAAAAAGGTAGAAACGGTGCCATATGACGGACAAAAATGTAGGGGCTTTCCACTTTAGGCCTTCCGTATTTCAGGTAGTCGATCACAGCCCAACCAACATCCGGTACAAGCGGGAGTTCCATTGGTTGTTTTGTTTTTGACTGAACGAAACAAAGTTTCTTTTCTGCCCAGTTAAAATTTTCAAAACGAAGACCTTTGATATCGGTACAACGAAGACCGAGCCGGCATGCGATCAGTATGATGGCATAATCCTTTTTCCTTTAGGCTTCCCCAATCAATGGCACCGATAAGTCTTTTCAATTCCTCATGTGTCCATACAGAAGGAATAGCGGTCTGCTTACGTGCTTTTACCATTGGCATTTCGGCAGCAAAATCAACAGTGACAATACCTTCCTGATAAAGGAAACGGAAAAATGCACGTAAGGAACATAGATGCTGCTCTACTGTTTTGTAAGTGAATCCGGCCAGTGTTCGGATATAAGCATAAATGTTTTCCAGTGTTACTGCACTGAGATCTTCCATTCCATGTGCTGCCAGATAGTCCATCAGGTAGGAAGACTGCTTCACATAATGGCCTGTAGTCACCTGGGAATAGCCTTTTTTCATGCAATGCTCCTGAAAACGCTGTCGCATTTCAAGAAAGAACGGTGTGGAAAGGATTTCTCTGTGCTTCAAATAACGCCGAAGCACTGCATGATGAAGCTGAAAATCGCCTACCATGCGGATGACGCGTAATTCCTGCGTCTCTGCCTGGGGCAGTATCCTTGCGAAATCATCCTGAGTGATGCCGAAGAATTCCTGGACAAAGTCTATGCCCAGTTGTTCTGTGTAATAGTATTCACCCCGGTCTTCAGCATAGGCCATTAGCTGGTTCCAGCGTCTGCGGTAAAAGGTCATACTGCCTTTGGTATAACCAAGGCGTAGGAGCTCCTGATCCAGTTCAGAGATCAGGTCGGGTAAATATTTTTTATCCATAAAGTACCTCCTATAAAATATTTTTGAGAATTGCTCTCGTAAATATCTTCGGAGACTATGCAAAGTAATGCAAGAAAAAAATGGCTTAAATACAGTACTTTTAACATTTACTTTGCATAGTTACTTTCTTTGCATAGGGCTCAGTAATGAGTCCGATGCTTGCAAATATATACATGCATCATGTGTTGACGCTGTGGTTTAAGCTGGTGGTGCAAAGGGAAATGCAGGGAGAGTGTTTTCTCGTCAACTTTGCGGATGATTTTGTTGCAGGATTTCAATATAAGTCAGAAGCTGAAAGATACTATAAAGAGTTAAAGGAACGAATGGAAAAGTTTGGACTGGAGCTGGAAAGTAGTAAAAGCAGACTGATTGAATTTGGGAGATTTGCAGAGCAGAATCGTAGAGCAAGAGGAGAATGTAAGCCTGAAACATTTGGTTTTCTGGGATTTACCTTCTACTGTAGCAAAACGCGAAAGGGAGGTTTCGTGCCAAAGGTACAGACTTCAAGAAAGAAGTTTGAGCTAAAGGTTAGAGCATACAAGAACTGGATTTACGATAATCGAAATCGACCAATGCGAGAAATAATTAAAGAGTTGAACGTAAAACTAATTGGACACTATCGGTATTATGGTGTTACATGGAATTTTCGGAAGATAACAACATTCCTGCATAGAGTACAACAGTTTCTATTCAAAGCCATGAATCGGAGAGGTTGTAGACGGGCATACACATGGAATGGATTTGTGGAAATGCTCAAGTATTACCCGTTAGCAAAACCTAAAACGTACTATTGTTTATATTGAAGCGAATGTTACTATGAGGAGCCGTATGCGGGAAAGCCGCACGTACGGATCTGTGAGGGGCTAAGATTGAGAGGTCTTAGTCTACTCGACTACAGAACTGAATCAAAAGAGCTCGAAGGAGCTCTTTTTCCTTTTTTATAATAGTATCATTATGGTATAATAGAGACATTAAAATCGGAATTTCAGGAGGTGTTTTTATGCCACAAATGAATAAGGGAGGAAAATTTATTTTCGGGAAATCACTCATTCGGACGGATGGAACATTGCGGATTCCACCGCAGGCAATGGAAGAATATCACATTGCAGATGAAGGAAAAGTATATCTTTTTACCGGAAGTAAGATTACCGGTGGCTTCTGCGTCACCCGGAAAGGCCTTTTGCATCCGTCAAAACTTGGTCACATTTTGGACGATACTCCACCGTTGCTTGACTACTCAGCAGGTTCTGGCGAATTTATCAAATACAAGGGGCGTTCCTACTGCTGGGTAGAGATTTCACAGGAGGGGCAAATTCTTCTTACGAAGAAAATGATGGATTTTTTGAAGGTGAGACCCGGAATGGAGCTGCTCTCTATCCGCAGTAGCGACATCGCGTTTACGATGGGAGCTAAAGGACCGCTATTGGAAAAAGCAGAAAACTATGATGGTGAAATTCCGCTTTTTTAAGTGTAACAATTTGAATTTGTGGAGGATAACTATTGTGGATAAAGCAGTTATTTATATACATGGAAAAGGTGGTAATGCTGAAGAAGCTATTCATTACAAACCGCTCTTTAGTAATTGTGATGTGATTGGTCTCGACTATACTGCACAGTTTCCATGGGAAGCAAAAGAAGAATTTCCATTACTTTTTAATTCAATTTATAGAAACTACAAGACTGTTGAAGTAATTGCCAATAGCATTGGAGCGTATTTTGCTATCAATGCCTTATCAAATCAGCAAATAGAGAAAGCATATTTTATTTCGCCCGTTGTAGATATGGAAAGGCTTATTGCTGATATGATGATTTGGGCAAATGTTACAGAGGATGAACTCAAAGAGAAAAAAGAAATTCAGACAACCTTTGGAGAGACTCTTTCATGGGATTATCTTTGCTATGCAAGAGAAAATCCTATTATATGGGAAATCCCAACGCACATTTTGTATGGTGAAAAAGATAATCTTACCGCTTATGGAACGATATTTGAATTTGTACAGAGGACTAATTCAACACTTTCTATTATGAAAAATGGAGAGCATTGGTTTCATACGGATGAACAAATGAAATTTCTTGATGAATGGATAATAAAATCTTCCAAATAAATTCAAGTTTTATTGATTAGGAAATTGGGGAGTTATGCATTTTGTAAAGGGGGATCTATAAATGAAAACGTGTTGTTTGGTATGGGAAATTCCTGTAATAGAGGGAGAACATTATAATCCAATTATGAATGTCATTTATATGCAAAAAGCAAAGAAATTTTTGAATCAACTAAATCGATATTTTCAGGATGAGAATATGGATTGGAAGTGTGTTTTAGACCGTTCAGCATGTACTTATAATGAGATTTTTCCAGTGAAAATCAAGCAGTTATTTTTGCTCCGGAAGCTAAAACAAGACAATGGTTATATAAAAAAGAAATTCAAGATGAAAGTATTCCAAAATATTATTTGAATTTTGCAGAATATAATGAAGGAAAGTTAGATAAAATAGCAATTTTCTTTATGAACTTAAAAAATGATATACAATAGATTTCCTTGTTATGGAGCAATGATATGTTTTGAAGGTAGAAAAAATTACAGGGAAAAGAAAGAAACCAAAGTAAAAAAGCCGATGCGGGACTTTTTGAATCCAGTATCGGCTTTATTGATCTTACAGAAGTTTTGAAAAATTTACTTTTAATGGTTCATCAGTGCTTTGATATTTGGGGCTGTGTGGATTTTTTTCGATACAGCAGGAATAACATAAACAATAGAATTACTGGAAAAATAAGTCCGAATCCCATGCCAATCCTAATATTATTTCCGGCATTCTGGGTGATACGACCAACAATTCCAGGTCCAATGCTGCCACCTAAATCTCCTGCCATGGCAAGAAGAGAAAACATAGCCGTTCCACCTGTTGGAAAAGTTTTTGAGGAAATACTGATTGTTCCAGGCCACATGATTCCAACTGAAAATCCACATGCAATACAACCGATAAGTCCGATAATCGGGCTGGATGACAAAGCGGCAAGTAGATAACAGACAACGCATAATATGCCTGAACCACTCATAAACTTCATTAAATCTAACTGTTCTCCATATTTTCCAAAAATTATACGGCTGATTCCCATTGTTACTGCAAACATACATGGACCTGCTAAATCGCCCAGGGCTTTTGACAATCCCAGTGCAGCTTCTGCATAAGCAGATGCCATTGAGCCATTGCAAGTTCAGAAGCTCCGGAACAGATCATCAGACATATTGCAACCCAGAAAAATGGTCTGGAAAACAGATTCTTAATTCCCATTCCAGAACCATTGTCAACCAGAGGTTCAATAGGACAGGTCATGAAGTTATAAGTATTAACTGCAGGAATGATTGCCCATATTACGGCGAGCCATTTCCAGTTGTCTATTCCAAATATCAGGAAAAATAAGCTGGAAATCAAAATTGTCCCAACAGCTCCCCAGCAGTAAAACGAATGGAGCAGACTCATAGTTGCTTCTTTGTTTTCGAACGGACAGGCCTCGATAATAGGGCTGCAAAGTACTTCTATTAAACCGCTTCCGATGGCATAAACAATAACACTACATATAATTCCAATAAAAGGATCAGGTAAAAAATCAGGTAAAAATGCCAGTCCAAGCAGACCCAGTGCAGAAAATATTTCTGATGTAACAATGCACACACGATATCCGATATGATCTACGAATTGGCACAGAACAGGTCAACCAGAAGCTGTGTGAAAAAGAAGAAAGTGGATATCAGAGCAATATTACCGAGAGAAATATGGTAGTCACTGTGAAATTTCAAAAAAAGAAGCGGTGCGAAGTTTGCCGCAATAGCCTGTGTGATAAACCCCATATAACAGGCGATTTTTGTCTTATGGTAGTCTGTTTTTTTTATAGAATTTCTACATTTAAAAATCATAAGTATACCTCTTTTCTTTTTTTGCTTGATTATATAGCAAATATTAGATATATACATTGAATTAAATTGTAGAAATACTGTATAATATCGTAAAAAAGAAAGAATGTGATATGGAGATGGATTATAATAAAATATATAATAAGATACTTACAGACGAGGAGTTCATGGAAATTAAACAGCATGGAAGCAGTGACTATCCATTCCAGTATTATTATGATAATCTGGAATTGTTTGATTTTCATTGTATTGAGTGGCACTGGCACAGAGAATTTGAGTTTTTATATGTGGAGTCCGGAGAAGTTACATGCGGAATAGGAGAAAAACAGATTATATTGTCAGAAGGAGAAGCAATTTTTATTAATTCTAAAATATTGCACCGCTTTTACGCATCATCAGGTGGTATCATTCCTAACTTTGTATGTATGCCGGAATTTATTGCACCGGAGAACAGCCTGATCTATAAGAAATATATCTTGCCAATCATTTCATCGAATATATATTTCCAGCGTTTTCAGACTGATGAACTATGGCAGACAAAGATTATACAAACTATGATAAAAATAATGGAAATACAGGAGAATGAGAAAATAAGAGAACTTGCTACTTGGCATTGATGCAGGATTTATGGCTGACTTTTTATGAAAATGTAAAGTTATCTGATAAAGGAGATGTACAGACAGTTGATGAAGTTGCACAGAAAAGAGTGCAGTTAATCATGCAATATATACATGAAAACTATAATCATAATTTGTCTCTGGATGAAATTGCTTCACATATAGGAATCAGCAAAAGTACTGCACTTAATTTGTTCCACCGGTTTTTACATACTACACCGGTTAATTATCTGATAGGATATCGACTTCAGGCAGCTTCCTGGTTATTGAAAAATACGAATAAAAAAGTAAAAACGATCGCCTATGAAAGTGGATTTCATAACGTTGATTATTTTTGCAGATTGTTTAAAAAACGTTATCATTTAACCCCATCAGAATATCGCTGCACATGTTTAAAATTGTTGTCGGCAGATCCGAGTCTTCAGATCCATAAATAAAGCCGATGCGGGATTTTTGAATCCTGTATCGGCTTTGTTAATTTGCGAAGATTTTGAAAAATTTATTTTACTGGTTCATCAGTGCTTTGATGTCTTCTTCCGGTGTGGTGATAGGTGCAATACCATAATTTTCCACCAGATAGTTTAGAATATTAGGAGACAGGAACGCCGGAAGAGAAGGACCAAGGCGGATGTTTTTGATACCTAAGTGTAAAAGTGTCAGCAGGATACAGACTGCTTTCTGTTCATACCAGGAGAGAACGAAGGAAAGCGGAAGCTCATTTACAGAACATCCAAATGCATCCGCAAGTGCTACAGCAACCTGGATCGCACCATAAGCATCATTACACTGGCCCATATCCATCAGTCTTGGCAGACCACCGATTTCTCCCAGATCCAGATCATTGAAACGGAATTTTCCACATGCCAGGGTGAGAACAATACTGTCAGAAGGTGTCTGCTTCACGAATTCCGTATAATAGTTTCGACCTGGTTTGGCACCATCACAGCCGGCAACCAGGAAGAAATGGCGGATAGCGCCTGATTTTACTGCTTCTACTACAGTATTCGCATGGGAAAGAATAGCTGCATGCCCGAAACCGGTTGTTACTTTCGTACCGCCGTTGATGCCTGTGCGTGTCTGATCTTCTTTGTAACCACCCAGTTCCAGTGCTTTTTCAATAACCGGTGTGAAATCTTTCTTCTCGTCGATATGAACAGCGCCTGGGAAAGCAACCACTTCTGTTGTAAATACTCTGTCAGCATAACTGCTTTTTGGCGGCATCAGACAGTTGGTGGTGTAAAGGATCGGAGCCGGAAGATGATCAAACTCTTTCTGCTGATTCTGCCATGCAGTTCCGAAATTTCCTTTTAAGTGAGAGAATTTCTTTAAGAGTGGATAGGCATGGGCAGGGAGCATTTCACCGTGGGTATAGATGTTGATTCCTTTTCCTTCTGTCTGTTCAAGTAAAAGCTGCAGATCCTTCAGATCATGACCGGTTACTACAATAAATGGTCCTTTTTCTACGGTAAGTGTAACTGCAGTCGGTTCCGGTGTTCCATAGGTTTTGGTATTTGCCTTGTCAAGAAGTGCCATACATTTCAGATTGATTTCCCCTACTTTCAGTACAGTAGGAAGCAGTGTATCCATACTTTCTTCATAACCAATCTTAAATAATGCTTCGCAGAAGAAACGGTTTACTTCGGCATCTTCATAATTCAGAACATTTGCATGATAAGCATAGGCTGCCATTCCGCGAATCCCGAAAAGAATAAGGGACTTCAGGGAGCGGATATCTTCATCTGCATTCCACAGCTGCTGCATGTCATATTCGTCTGATTTACCGCAAGGTGACTGACATTTACTGCAGCCAGGACCAGTCTTTCTTTTTCTGCTCTGACTTTTTGTATCATATTTTCGATTGCTGCATCGTCAAAACTCACATTTGTAACGGTAGTAAACAGTCCTTCAATTATGACCTGACTGGTACTTTTGGAAATAGCTGCTGCGCTATCGACAGCCCTTGCCAGACCGATCAACGCACCTGTCAGCTCATCCTGTAATTTGGCAGTGCCTGCCTTTTTTCCGCAGACACCTGCATTTCCTGTGCAGCCGGTGCATCCCACTGTCTGTTCACACTGATAACAAAACATTTTTTTATCCATTGTCGTATCCTCCTTTATTCTATAATATTTCCATCAATACTTATGGTTATAACCTGCCAGGGAATGAATTTTCCACTATTCTGAAGTGCTTTTCTGGCTGCCATCTCAAGTCCGCCACAGCATGGAACTTCCATTCTTACAATCGTCACACTTTGAATATCGTTATTTTGGATTATTGCAGTCAGTTTCTCGCTATAATCCACCTGATCCAATTTAGGACAGCCGATTAATGTTACCTTATTTCGGATAAAATCCTGATGAAAGCCTGCGTAAGCGTAAGCAGTACAATCGGCTGCGATTAAAAGCTTTGCGCCGTTAAAATATGGGGCACTGACAGGTGCCAGCTTAATCTGTACCGGCCAGTTCTGAAGATTGGATACCTGACCTGTGGTTGAAGATGGTTTTTCTGATTTGGGTATTTCTGATCGCTGAATCTGCATGCTTTTAGACCCGGGACAGCCGGCATGAGCAGTTATTGCCTGATTTTTGGCAAATATTTTTTTCTGTGCTTCTTTCACAGCCACTTCATCATATTCAGGTGCTTCCCGTTCCTCAAAGGAAATGGCACCTGTGGGACACTCCGGGAGGCAATCCCCCAGTCCGTCACAGAAATGTTCTCTCACCAATTCTGCTTTTCCATTAATGATATCAATGGCACCTTCGTGGCAGGCATCTGCACAGGCGCCGCAGCCATTGCATTTTTCTTTATCGATTCGAATAATCTTTCTTATCATTTTACCTCCGTCAATAGATTTAACTTTTGTTTCTGTCAGCATTATAGTATGATAAATACAACTTGTATGTTTGATTTCCAACAAGGAGGAATGATTTTGAAAAAATATTTACCCATTCTAAAAAACAGTCCATTCTTTACAGGCCTTACTGATAACGAGATATTATCTATACTGCATTGTGTAAAAGCAACAACCGTTTCCCAAAAACGAGATTCTTATATTTTCAGAGCAGGAGATTCTACCGAGGTAATGGGACTTGTGGTGTCCGGCTGTGTTCTTGTTATTCAGGAAGACCTTTGGGGGCATCGGAATATTCTGTCGAAATGTCATACCGGTGATTTCTTTGGTGAGCCATATGCAGCAAGCCCGGGTGCTGTTCTGAATGTCAGTGTGGTGGCAGATACGGATTGTGAGATTATTCTGCTAAATGTCCAAAGGCTTCTGATTTCCTGCCCGACTGCATGCGAACACCATCAGAAGCTGATCCGCAACCTGGTCAGTGTCCTGGCAAATAAGATACTAATCCTGAACGACAAAATCACACATGTGGGAAAGCGAACGACAAGGGATAAACTATTGTCCTATCTGTCGGCAGAGTCTATCAGACATTCATCGTTATCCTTTGATATTCCTTTTGATCGGCAGCAGTTGGCAGATTATCTGTGCATTGACCGTGCGGCAATGTCTACGGAGATATCAAAGTTACAGAAAGAAGGTTATATAAAAACAAATAGAAATCATTTTGAATTGACTGTTTGTAATAATTCGGATTCTGAAATAAAAATGTGATATCTATCATGAAAAATTGTGTATTACAGTTATGTCAAGCGGATATTCGCAATTGAAGCAGGGGATTTACTTGATTCGGTTAAACTTTCGTGTGACAAACGTAGCTGTCTGTGATATTATGAAAGTGATATAAGCGAAAATGACTTTTGCAGAAACGAAAGTATCTTTAAATTTTATTTACAAATATACTTCCTCTAATGGCTTAAAGGGAAGTTTTATGGATACGGAACGGTATGAGTACAAATGAGCAGGAAACAGTAATGTCAATGCTGTATGGACTTCAGAAGTAGGAGAACAGTTCGAACGTATGTATCGGCTGTTCTTTTTTTGTTTTCAGGCATTAATGCGGTAGTATTTTCTATATAAGTGTTGGGAGATTATATGAAAAAGTTTAAGGCAAACGATAATAAGAGTGAAGAACATGAGATCAACTACAGACAATTCAACAAAAAGCTGGAACTGCTGAATCAGATCCTGTCTCTGATATCAGACATCAATCAGGCATCAGATGAGAAAGAAGTGAAGGACTGTATTCCTGCATTGCTTCAATACACCGGCGAATATACAGATGCAGACAGAGTATATATTTTTGAACTGATGTCTGAAAAACAGGATTATTACAGCAATACCTTCGAATGGTGCAGAGAGGGGATCGTCCCCCAGATTGACAATCTGATTCGTATTTCTGCCGATAGTATGCCGGTGTGGCATGAGAAATTTCTTCGTGGAGAAACTATAATTATTCATGATCTGGAGAAAATATGTGAAACTATGCCTTTGGAATATGACATTCTGAAGGTTCAGGACATTCATTCTCTGCTGGTTTTACCTTTGTTTGCAAATACGCAGCTGAGCGGTTTTATCGGTCTGGATAATCCGGAGCTGGTTAATCCCGGCGTTTCCATATCGCTTCTTTCCAATGCAGGTGGACATCTTGCCAGTACACTGAATAATCTGCGTATGTTCAGGATGCTTGAGGAAAAACAGAAAACACTGGAGAGCAATTTGAAGGAACTTCAGAAGGAGAAGCATATCCTGGAAGCTCTCTGCGTAGATTATACCTCATTTTATTTATGTGATCTGGCAAATGATACTCTGGAAATGATCAAACAGAGCATACATTCCAATTGGGCAGAGATTGATGAGATGCCGGAGCTGAAATCCAGTTATACCTCTGGAATCAGATATTATTATGATCATTATGTAATCTGGGAATCAGCACCGGATTTTCTCCAGAAGATGGAACGTCACGCTCTCATAGAGTATCTGCGGAATCACAAACGTTTTGCGTATCGTTATCAGTCAGTGAAAAACCATGCCGGACATGAGTATTTTGAATTACAGGTGATCCGTCTGGAGACAGGAAACAGGGATGATTATAAGATCATTATGGGATTTCGCTATATTGATGATATTGTGCAGGAGGATATGAAAAAGAAGCAGCAGATGGAAGAGACTATGGCTGATCTGAAAATGAATAATGAGATCATTTCTGCAATCAGCAAAATGTATTGGATCATCTACCGGATGGATCTGCTCCATGATACCTACGAGGAGATTTCCAGCAAGGAATCCATGCACCGTCTGACTGGCAGAAGTGGAAAAATTTCTGTTCAGTTTACAAAAGCCAGAGAGAAAATCGTAGCTCCCGAATTTCAGGAAAGAATGAGAGAATTCCTGGATGCTTCCACGCTGGCAGAGCGTCTGAAGAACAGAGAGGAGGTTTCCACAGAATACAGAGCCATAACCGGAGTCTGGCATCAGGCCAGATTTATTGTGAAGCTTCGAAACGAAGCAGGGGAGGTAACCAATGTTCTCTATGTGACGAGAGATATTAATGACCAGAAAATATCTGAGCTGGAAAGCCGGGAAGAACTGAGAAGAACCGCTCAGGAGGCGGAGAAAGCCAATCTGGCAAAGACAGATTTCCTGAGGAGAATGAGTCATGATATCCGTACACCGATCAATGGAATTCAGGGCTGTGTGAATATTGCAGACCGTTATCCGGATGATATGAAGCTTCAGCAGGAAGCACGTACCAGAATCAGGACTGCTTCCGGTTATCTTTTAAACCTTGTCAATGATGTGCTGGACATGAATAAGCTGGAATCCGGCAATATACAGCTTGAGAGGAAGCACTTTAATCTGTTGGAACTTTTGCATAATACGAATGAAATCACCAGGATGCAGGCAAATGAAGCTGGTGTCAATTATTATGTAGAAGATGGAGAAATCATCCATACACAGCTGATAGGAAGTCCGGTACATTTCCAACAGACATTGATGAATATCGGCAGCAATGCAGTAAAATATAATCATGATGGCGGTTCTGTGACAGTTACCTGTCGTGAGGTTTCCTATACGGATACCATTGCGGAATATGAACTGACCTGTACAGATACCGGGATCGGCATGAGTGAGGAATTTCAGAAAAGGGCATTTGAGCCTTTTGCCCAGGAAGGGCAGTCAGCCAGAACAAAATATGCAGGTACCGGTCTGGGACTTGCCATTGCCAGAAAACTGACAGAACTGCAGGGAGGAACTCTTTTCTTTGATAGCATACAGGGAAAAGGAACCAAATTTATTCTCCATATTTCTTTTGAAATCTCTGCAGAGGAACAGGAAAAGAAATCTCATATGTATCAGAACTGTTCAGTAGAGGGGATTCAGGTTCTGCTGGTGGAAGATAATGAGCTGAATATGGAAATTGCTGAGTTTCTGCTGAAAGAAGAAAAAATGATAGTGACAAAGGCATGGAATGGACGGGAAGCCGTAGAAATCTTTGAGAATTCAGAGCCCGGATACTTTGATGTGATTCTGATGGATCTGATGATGCCACAAATGGGAGGTCTGGAAGCTACCCGCAGAATCAGAAAAATGGATCGAGAGGATGCGAAATCTATCCCCATTTTTGCTATGACAGCCAATGCCTTTCTGGATGATATTGCACAGAGTAAAGCAGCAGGAATGAACGAACATTTTTCAAAACCCCTTCAAATGGAGAAAGTGATAGATACCATTCGATTTTATTGCACAGCCCGATGAAAAACAGTTGGAAGAAAACATAACGAGGAAAATTCAATGAAAATAAATAGTACAGCTGCTAAACATATTAAAAAATACTGCTATATTATAGGACTTCTCTCTTTCCTGATCGCATTTTTTGCGTGTAGTCAGATGCTCCGATATCAGGAAAAGGAAAAAAAAGCATCGGGAACTTATATGGCACAAAGCACGATAAGGAGAGTCAAGGCAAAGCTGGACAATTATATAATGATTTCTGATTTTCTGGGAAATTATATCATTGATGGATCGGATATGGATGAAAACACTCTTTCAGAACTGGCAGAAAAGATTCCTAATGAGGAAGGTGTGGTAAAGGCGTTTGAGCTGGCACCGGAAGGGATAATAACCGAAATCTATCCTATGCAGGGAAATTCAGAGGCTCTTGAACTGGATGTTCTGAGGGAACACGAACGGAAAAAAGATGCAGTTCTGGCTAAGGAAACCGGGGAATATACACTTGGCGGTCCCTATCAGTTAAAGCAGGGAGGAACCGGAGCATTACTTTTTAAACCGGTTTATCGAACCGATGATTTCGGAGAGAGTAGTTTCTGGGGATTTGTACTCCAGGTAATTGACTGGGATCGTTTCATGAGTGATATAAATCTGAAATCTTTAAGTGAGGCAGATTTCAGTTATAAGATCTGGTCTTATGACAGAAGCAGTGGAGATAAGGTTATTCTTGCCCAGAGTCAGGATGATATGCCGGAAAACAGCCTGACGATAGAATGTGAGATCCCGAATAACACATGGTATTTTGATATTGCGCCTTCCAATGGGTGGACTCCGGTTTCTCAATGGATTCTTTCCATAATTGCTTCGTATATATTCTCGTTGCTGATCGCTATGGTTTTTTATCAGATATTCAGCAAAAAACACAGAGAAAAACAATATGCTGCTGAGCTTGAGAAAGCGGCAGAACTGGCGAAAAGTGCCAATGAAGCAAAAACACGATTTCTGTTTAATATGAGCCATGATATCCGGACGCCAATGAATGCGATCATAGGTTTTTCCGGATTACTGGAAAAGAACCTTCAAAACGAGGAAAAGGCAAAAGAATATCTGGGAAAGATCTGTTCTTCCGGAAATCTGCTGATGACGATTATTAACCAGATCCTGGAGATAGCCCGTATTGAAAGCGGCACTACAGCTCTGCAGCTGAAAGCAGAGGATATAAACACATTATTTCATACGGTAAACACAGTATTTGAGGAAGATGTAAGGAAGAAGAACCTGCAGTATTCGGTAGATTTGGATGTATATCATACCTTTATCCTTTGTGACAGGGTGAAACTTCAGGAGATAATGCTGAACATCATCAGCAATGCGATAAAGTATACGTCAGATGGGCATGGGGTTCATGTAAAGATATATGAGAAGGATTCAGAGGATCCCCGGAAAGCCCGGCTTATTTTTACCTGTGAAGATACAGGCATTGGCATGAGCGAGGAATATCTTCCACATATCTTTGAAGAATTTTCCAGAGAGCATACAACCACAGAGAACAAGGTCGCTGGTACAGGACTGGGTCTTCCTATTGTAAAATCCATGATCGAGTTGATGGGAGGAAGTATCCGGGTAGAAAGTACGCAGGGTGCCGGGACAAAATTCACTGTAGATATTTCTTTTGATACAGCATCAGAAGAGGATGTATACAGGAATCAGATATCTGAACAGCCGGATGCATTAAAGAGGATGGAAGGAAAACGTATTCTTCTTGCAGAAGATAATGATCTGAATGCAGAAATTGCGATAGAACTGCTTGCGGAACAAAAGATTATTGCAGACCGCGCAATAGATGGAGCTGACTGTCTGGATAAGCTGGAGAAAGCAGCTTCCGGATATTATGATATGATTCTTATGGATATTCAGATGCCGGTGATGGATGGATATGACGCTACAGCCAGGATACGCAGAATGAAAGATGAGGAGAAAGCTTCCATACCCATTATAGCAATGACAGCAAACGCCTTTGCAGAGGACAGACAAAAGGCGATATCGACCGGAATGAATGATCATGTGGCAAAACCAATTGATATGAAGGTACTTTTACCGGTGATGGCAAAATATATCAGATAGAATAAATCCGCCGATATGATTACACAAGTTGATCGTATCAGCGGATTTTTTGTCAAAATCTGTGGACTTATATAGTATTAAAAACTATATAAACTGGTTTCTCTTGACAAGAATAAATATTGTGATATACTTTGAATATCAAAATATTTAAAATGCAAACAAAATAACAGGAGAAGAATTATAATGAAGAATTTCAAAATAGGAGATAAAATCACAAAAGTTCCATTGATCCAGGGGGGAATGGGAGTTGGGATCAGTCTTGGCAGACTTGCAGGTTCTGTTGCGAAAGCAGGAGGGGTTGGTATTATTTCCACTGCACAGATCGGCTACAGGGAAGAAGATTTCGACAGAAATCCGGCAGCAGCCAACGAACGTGCCATTGCCGGTGAAATGAAAAAAGCCCGTATGATTTCCGAAGACGGAATTATAGGATACAATATTATGGTTGCACTGAAAGAATATGCATCTCACGTAAAGGCTGCAGTAAAAGCCGGCGCAGACATCATTATTTCCGGTGCGGGACTTCCCACAGAGCTTCCGGAACTGGTAAAAGGAAGTCTGACAAAGATTGCGCCCATCGTATCTACAGACAAATCCGCAAAAGTAATCCTGAAATACTGGGACAGAAAATACAAAAGAACTGCAGATCTGGTAGTGATCGAAGGTCCTCAGGCAGGCGGACACCTTGGCTTTCATAAAGAAGAACTGGAGAAATATACTGAAGAATCCTACAGTGAAGAAATAAAGAAAATCATCGCAACAGTAAAAAGCTACGCAGAGAAATATGAGACAGAAATCCCAGTGATCGTAGCCGGTGGTATCTATAACAGAGAGGATGTCCAAAAAGTGGATAATCTGGGTGCTGACGGCATTCAGGTAGCTACCCGTTTTATTACAACGGAAGAATGTGATGCAGACATCCGCTATAAAGAAGCTCATTTAAAAGCAAAAGAATCCGACATTGCCATTGTAAAAAGCCCGGTAGGAATGCCAGGTCGTGCCATTATGAACAAATTCATGACCCGTGTCATGAACGGAGAACAGATTCCACACAGTCCCTGTCATGGATGTCTCGTGAAATGCAGCCCAAAAGAAATTCCCTACTGTATTACTGACGGACTAATTAATGCAGTAAAAGGAATGTAGATGAGGGACTTTTGTTCTGTGGTGCAAAAGCATGGAAAGCAGAGCATTTACAGACAGTACAGGAAGTGATTAATGACTTGTTTTGATATAGAAATGCATTATTTAAGGGGTGAACGTTTTACAATGTTCGCCCCTTATTATGGATTGGTACAGTATTTAATTTTGGATTTCTGCCAGCGCCTTTTTAAACTGAAATGTAAATAAAACAGATGTAAAGATCACTGCAGTAATATCTGCAATGGGTTCTGCCATATATACGCCTGTTGTTGGATCAGATACCATATGAGGCATAATATAGATTAGCGGGATCAGCAGTACAAACTTACGGACAACTGCAACAATAATAGAGTTTACTGCTTTTCCAAGTGAGGTAAAGGTCATCTGGCAGGCAATCTGGATACCGAAGAGGAACAGACCACCCAGATAGATCTTCAGCATTGGTGCAGTAAATTCGATAAGACTTGTATCTGCAGTAAAAATGCTTACAAACACTCTGGGAACAAGCTGTACAGCAGCCCAGAGAAGTACAGAATATGACAGACAGGTGATCAGAAGCAAACGGAATGTTTTCTTTACTCTGTCTGCATTTTTGGCACCGTAATTATAACTGGAAATTGGCTGTGCTCCCTGCGCAATGCCCTGAAGAGGAAGCATGGCAAACTGCATAACACTGGTCAGGATGGTCATGGCTCCCACTGCAATATCACCGCCGTACCGAAGCAGGGATGAATTGAAGCAGACAGTTACAATACTTTCGCTTGACTGCATGATAAAAGCAGCAAGTCCCAGTGCGATACAGGGAAGAACGACCTTTGCCTCCAGATGGAGATGTTTTTTCCTGAGGTGAAGCAGTGTCTTTTTGCCACAGAGGAATAAAACTACCCACAGTGTGGAAATCGCCTGTGAGATAACAGTTGCCAGTGCAGCACCGCGTACCCCCATATGAAAA
>ENA-OQCP01000358-OQCP01000358.1-human-gut-metagenome-genome-assembly--contig:-NODE-358-length-20628-cov-2.783035_pt1 | contig 20628 bp, 32 predicted proteins | sample MGYA00242760_ERZ504583 | MGnify/ENA primary metagenome ERZ504583 (study PRJEB26092, sample SAMD00036308) | human gut metagenome | host: Homo sapiens | study: EMG produced TPA metagenomics assembly of...
TAACTTTTTCATAATCCGTTACTATTTAATTTTTAACTTTTAATTTTTGATTGATTTTTGGTATTTGATAATAGCACGACGGTTCATAATCATCAGGAACAATGTGCATAATACAAGGATACCGGAGCTATCCATTTCAACGAGTAGGTTAGGTGGAAAATGACCCAAGCGAAGGGGCTGGATGCAAAATCCAGTGCGCCGCCTTCAAATCCGGCGGGGATATTCACGGCAGCATCTTGTGTCTTCTCGTATACATCGTGGGCTGCTTGTGTGAAATAGGGGGCGAGGTCTGTTACGAAATAAAGACCGATGGTCAGTACAACGAGTCCGATGATGAATGTCTTTACTACATTTCCTTTCGTGATGGGCAGTACCAGCGGGAAGAGGTAGAACATTCCGGCCAGCGACGCCAAAGGCAGGAACTGGTTACCCGGCAGGATGACAGCCAGCAGTATGGTTACGGGAATCAGCAGCAGGGAAACCACCAGCGTTGCTGGATGGCCGATAACCAATGCGGGGCTCATACCGATGTTCAAGCCGACAGCACCTTTGAATTTCTTGGCAATCAGTTCGCGGGTCGCATCGGAAATAGGCTTCAAGCTTCGATGAACAAAGCGTGATACGCGGAATCAGCTCCATTACGGCGCCCATCTTGATACCCAAACCTAATATATAAGGTATCTTGTCTACCAGTTCCTGACCGTTCTTGCAAGACAAAGCACCGATACCGCAACCGACCAGAATACCCAGGAACAGAGGCTCACCCAGCAAACCGAATTTCTTCTTCATGCCTTCCGCATCAATGTTCAATTTGTCAAAACCGGGGATTTTGTCCAATGCTTTATTGATGACTACGGCAAATGGAACGAAACCTGCGCAGAAAGGCTGGGGAATGGAGATACCCTCCATCTTGTCGTAGAACCCCTGGAATTTGTCGGCGGTATAATCGGCCATAATCAGGGTAATGATGTAGCAGATGATAGCGGCGAAGAAGCCCCACCAGATATTGTCGCTGGCAAAATAAACGACTGCGCCGATAAATGCGAAATGCCAGTAGTTCCAAAGGTCGATATTGACTGTACGGGTCGTTTTCGTTAATAACATCAGAAGATTTACTCCCAAACATACCGGAATGATGAATGCACCCACCGATGTGTTATAGGCTACAGCCGCAGCTGCAGGCCATCCCATGTCGAATACTTTCAACTGCAGGCCGTAGATTTCAACGACTTGGCTCAGAGCAGGACCGAGGCTGCTGGTCAACAACGCAGTGACAACTGACAGACCTACGAAACCGACACCTACCAGCAGACCACTCTTTAGCGCCTTACTGAATTTGATGCCGATGCATACTCCCAAAATTGTAAAGATTATAGGCATCATCACTGCTGCTCCTAAGCCGATGATATAGCCGAAAACTTGTTCCATTCTCTTGTGATTTAATTAGGTAATTGAGTTTGTTTTTGCAATAGTATGAATTAAAAACCGGGTCAAAAATAAGACCTTTTCTCAATTAATCAAACTTGAAAAGCATAATTATTAGTAAATGGAACGATTTTGGACGAAATTAGTCGTTATCGTGCACAAAATTGCTCGTTTTCGTACACGAAAACCAAATAACACATCTTCTACGTTGAAAAGTACATATCCGTTTGGAAAGAAAGTATTACTTTTGTTCTTGGAAATAAAACTGTTCTAATACAAAAAATGAATGATTGCACGAAGAAGAATTCGATTTGTAAATTTATTGTATTTGCATGTATGTCGATTAAGAGAGTCAGGGGAGGAAACAGATCCTCGTGTACGTGCTTTTTTCTCCAAATTCGGATGGAGTGAACTTTAATACTGTTCGCTGTGTTATTATAAGACATTGAAACAAACTGGACTATAATGATATATTTGATTTTTTTATTGGCAATAGGACTATTGGTCGGATGGAGCTTATGGAAAGCTCCATCCGATATTGATTTATGGGGAAAAGATTTAGAGGATTGATAGTTATATTGGCTATATTCTGAAAATTACGGGCATATCTTGTGGTGGGAGATAAAGGAGTAATGCAGGTGTTGTTCTGACCATATAAACCTGGATGATAGCTGTTGTCATCGCTTCCTGCTCCTTGTCACCTCGGGAGGGAGTGCCCTCTCAAAGAGCGGCGATAACGGCAATGTCCGTAGCATTGTCTACGATATGTGCCGGATGAAACTCTTCCAGTTCTGTGCGGGGACGGAATCCCCAGGTGACTCCGCAGGCAGTGACTCCGGCATTGGCGGCCGTCTGCATATCCACTCCGGAGTCTCCCACATATAGCACGTCTTCACGGGATATCCGGGTGATGTCCAGAATGTCATGCACCACTGTTGGTCGGGCTTCACGTTGACCCCTTCCCGTTGTCCGAAGACGGCGGTAAAACGTATGTGGGGGAAATAGTGTGAAATCAGTTTCACGGTAGCCGATTGATATTTGTTGGAAGCCACTGCCAATATCATCCCTTTCTCCTGCAACTGTTCCAGCAGTTCGGGGATGCCGGGGTAAGGGCGGCTTTTATCAGCATTGTGCACGTCATAATAAGGCACAAACTCCTTGCGGACGCGCAGGACGTTTTCTTCGCTCTTTTCCCCTTTCGGGAGGGCGCGCTCGAACAGTTTGTTGATTCCGTTGCCAACCATGAAGTTATAGTCCGATTCCGGGTGAGTGGGATAGCCGAGCGCTTGCAGGGCATGGTTTGTACTTTGTGCCAAATCGGCTATTGTATTCAGTAAAGTTCCGTCCAGGTCAAATATAATCAACTTCTTCATTGCTTTCTCTATTTTTTAGTTTGCTGCAAATATAGGGCTTTTTGCGCTCATGTTCAAATGCTGTCTCGGGTTTCATCAGGTATTTGCAGAATAGGAAGCCCTGGCTGATAATCAGTGCATTATTACTGCATTCCTGCTGCATGCGTTTTGCAGTAGTACTGCAGATGGAGTGCAGCGTTACTGCAAATATGTTTGCAGTGATACTGCAACTGCTTTGCAGCGTGACTGCAACTGTATTGCAGTGGCACTGCACAAGCGTTGCAGTAGTTTTGCAGTGGGTGATCGGTGTATTTTTTGCCGTTCTTCCCTTTTCTTTGCACACTTTCGGGCTTTTTATGCAAAAACTTCCTATCTTTGCAGCCGAATTTTACTAAAAATAGGTATGAGTTACAATTTGTTGAAAGGAAAAAGAGGCATTATTTTCGGTGCTCTGAATGAGCAGTCCATTGCCTGGAAAGTAGCAGAAAAAGCTGTAGAAGAAGGTGCAACCATTACTTTGTCGAATACACCGGTTGCGTCCGTATGGGCGAAGTGTCCGCTCTTTCGGAGAAACTGAACTGCGAGGTGATTCCTGCAGATGCTACAAGTGTAGAGGATTTGGAAAATGTATTCAAACGCTCTATGGAAGTATTGGGTGGCCCGGTCGACTTTGTGCTGCACTCCATTGGTATGTCTCCCAATGTGCGTAAGAAACGTACATATGATGATTTGGATTACGATATGTTGGAAAAGACGCTGGACATCTCCGCTGTCTCTTTCCACAAGATGATACAAGCTGCCAAGAAACTCAACGCCATTGCCGACTACGGTTCAATTCTGGCTTTGAGTTATGTGGCTGCGCAACGTACGTTCTACGGTTACAACGATATGGCAGATGCAAGGCACTGCTGGAATCCATTGCCCGCAGCTTCGGTTACATCTACGGACGCGAACACCATGTACGTGTCAACACCATTTCCCAGTCTCCCACGATGACCACTGCCGGTTCCGGTGTGAAGGGTATGGACAAACTGTTCGACTTCGCCAACCGCATGTCTCCTCTGGGTAATGCTTCTGCCGATGAGTGTGCGGACTACTGTATCGTGATGTTTTCCGACCTCACCCGCAAGGTCACTATGCAGAACTTGTTCCACGATGGAGGTTTCTCCAGCGTAGGTATGAGCCTTCGCGCCATGGCTACTTACGAGAAGGGACTGGATGAGTATAAGGACGAAAACGGAAATATCATTTACGGCTAATGGAACTCGCACTTTATCTTTTGCCAGTCACGCTGGGCGATACGCCTATTGAAACGGTGTTGCCTCCTTATAATAAGGAGATAATACTGGGAATCCGCTATTTCATCGTGGAGGATGTGCGCTCGGCACGCCGTTTTTTGAAAAAGGTGGACAAGGGAATAGATATTGATGCGCTGACATTCTATACGTTGAACAAGCATACGTCGCCCGAAGACATCTCCGGCTATCTGAAGCCGCTGGTGGAGGGGCATCCGATGGGCGTGATCTCCGAAGCCGGTTGTCCGGCTGTGGCCGACCCGGGAGCGGACGTAGTGGCTATTGCACAACGGAAAAACTTGAGAGTGGTCCCCCTGGTGGGACCCTCTTCCATTATCCTTTCCGTCATGGGTTCCGGCTTCAACGGTCAGAGCTTTGCCTTCCATGGTTATCTTCCCATTGAACCGGCAGAGCGTGCCAAAAAGCTGAAAATGCTGGAACAACGCGTCTATAATGAACATCAGACTCAGCTTTTCATTGAAACGCCTTATCGCAATAATAAGATGATAGAGGATATTCTTCATAACTGCCGTCCGCAGACCAAGCTCTGCATTGCGGCGAACATTACTTGTGAAGGGGAGTATATCAAAACCAAGACCGTGAGGGAGTGGCAGGGCAAGACTCCCGACCTTTCTAAGATTCCTTGTATTTTTCTCTTGTATAAATAATAGCTTCCAGGTGCTCGAATTCATATTCCAGGCAACTGCTGAAGAAGTTCCGTCCCAGGTTGTGTTCCATTTGCTGGAATGTCCATAGCTTTCCCCCCTTGAAATTCTTATTGCATAAGATGGAGTCATCGTCTAGGTCTAGCATGAAGAGATAGACCAGGCGGTTGGTGGCTTCATTCTCAAAATGATACATGAAGTTGAAGTGCAGATGGTCTAATGGGGCGGTGGGAAGCGTTTGCCGTAAAATTCTGTGTGCACCTTGTTCCAATGTTTCTCCGTATATCAGGTAACCCTCCATCAGCAAGTCAATTTTGTCTTTCTCGAAAACGTTGCATTTGGGGCGGGGGAGGAGAAACAGCATGCCGTGTGAGGCAACGGCAATCCGGATGACCGGATTGATATAGTCGTTTTTCCGGTTGATGGCTTCTGAGGCGATGGCTTTCCCCATGACATCTCCTTTGGTATTGACTATCGGTACGAAAACCGTGTGGTTCATCACTATATTGAAATAGAAAATGCCGAACTGATTGAACAGAATGCCTGATATAAAGACGAGGGGAGGCGCCACATAAAACAGAATGTGGCGGGTAGTGTCTCCCAAAGGGTAACTGACCAGAACCGCCAAGAAGATAATCAGAAAATGCAGCAGGCTTATGATAAGGATTACGCGTGAGGATACGATGGCGGCTTCTGCCCCTTGTGCAAAAAGCTGCTTGCAGCATTTCTGTGTCTGAGACATGTGGTAGTCCAGAAATTTTCTCCTATTGAGGTAGATGACGAATGGGGGAATGATGGCACTGATTTCCAGCGTGAACGGAAGCATGAAACGGGGACAGTAGTTTACGAGGAATAGGGTTGTTACCGATAACAGCAGTAACATTCCGGTAGTACAGTAAAGTATGATTTGCGGAACATGCGTTCCTCTATGCCTCACCGAATAGATGCTAAACAAGAGTCCTACACCTGCACCGATGTAGATGGACATGTCCTGCGTTATAAACTCGCATAATATGATGGATATTATAACGGGGATGAATCCCAGCGACATATTGAATCTTGATGATAGAATTCTTTGATGGCTCATTATCCGTATTATGATTTTGTCGTTTACATCATAACAACTGGGGAATTTAAATGTTTCCTATTTTACTCCTTTTTTGTATAAAATGAATCTGTTTTTCCGCATGATAAGAGGAGCGTACCAATGGAGCGCTTTCCACTTGCTGAAACCCTTTTTCCAATCCTTTCTCTCTGTAGAGTGCAAATTGTTCGGGAGTAATATATGCTGCTACCGGATAATGCTTGTGTGTGGGTTGAAGGTATTGCCCTATGGTCAGTATGTGGCAGCCCACCCGGCGAAGGTCGTCCATCAGTTCTTCCACTTCTTCCGGAGTCTCGCCCAATCCCACCATAATGCCGGACTTGGTGGTAGTATTGCTTTCTGCAATCTGCCGCAACACTTCCAGGCTTGTTTCATACTTGGCGGCACTGCGTACGAGGGGGCTGATGCGACGGACAGTCTCCATGTTGTGCGAAATGATTTCCGGTTGTGCATCGATGACTTGTGCCACGAGTTCCTTTCTTCCCTGGAAGTCGGGAATCAGCACTTCGACGGTGGTGTCAGGGTTGAGCCGCTTGATTTCCCGGATGGTACGTACCAGTGCGACGCGCCTAAGTCGGGCAGGTCGTCACGGTCTACGGAGGTGACGACTGCATGGGAGAGTTTCATCAAGCAATGGACTCTGCACATGTGTAGGCTCATCGGCATCCAGTGGTAAGGGCTTCCCGCTTGCCGTGTTGCAGAACTTACAGCACCGGGTGCAGATATTTCCCCCAATCATGAAGGTTGCGGTGCCTTTCCCCCAACATTCCCCCATATTGGGGCAACGGCCGCTGCTACAGATGGTATGTAGGCAATGCGATTCGACAATGCGTTTGGTCTCGGTATAGCGCTCGTTGGCACCGATGCTTATTTTGAGCCACTCAGGCTTACGTACTCTTTCGGGCATTATTTCAATTCTTTGTTGAAGAAGTTGGTCAACCGCGTGTATAGGTGTAACCGGGTATTTCCTCCGTAGATACTGTGGTTGCGGTTGGTGTAAACCTGCATATCGAACTGTTTGCCGAGTTGTACCAGTTGTTCGGCATATTCGGCACAGTTCTGGAAGTGTACATTGTCGTCTGCCATGCCGTGTACCAGCAGCAGGTTGCCGTGAAGCTTGTCGGCACGGGTAAGGTGGAACTGGCTTATAGCTTCGGCGTTTTCTTTCGGTGTGCGCATAAAGCGTTCGCCATAAACGGTGTCGTAGTAGTTCCAGTCGGTAACGGCAGCTACGGCTACTCCGGCCTTGAATACCGGTGTTCCTTCACTCATACTCATAATGGTCATGTATCCACCGTAACTCCATCCCCAGATTCCGATGCGGTTTTTGTCCACATAAGGCTGGTTGCCCATGTAGAGGGCGGTTTCCACCTGGTCTTTGGCTTCCTTGATACCCAGGTTCAGATAGGTGCATTTGGCGAATTCGGCACCCCGTCCTCCGGTGCCACGCCCGTCTACGCAAACCACGATATAGCCTTGTGATGCCATGTAGGTTTCCCAGCTTACACTGAACTTGTCAAGCACTTGCTGTGAACCGGGGCCGCTGTACTGGTACATCAGTACCGGGTATTTCTTGCCGGCAGAGAAGTCGGCAGGTTTCATCATCCAGCCATTCAATGTGGTTCCGTCGGAAGTCTGGAAAGTGAAGAATTCCTTCCGTGGCATGTCATAGCCGCTGATTTCCTGCTTCAATGCCGCATTGTCCATCAGGGTGGCAAGAGTCTTGCCGGTATTGTCGTTCAGCGTAATGACGGTCGGAGTGTCCAGATTGGAATAACGGTTCATATAGTACTTCATGTTCGCACTGAACTGCGCACTGTTTGTTCCGGCTTGTGACGATAGTCTGGTCTTTTTACCTTTCCGGTCAATCTTGTAGATGGCACTGCGCATGGGGCTTTCCTCGTTGCTGCTGAAGTAGAAGCTTCCTTCTTCGGGGTCGTAACCCAGGAACTCCTGCACTTCATATGGTCCGGCTGTCACTTGTTTCAGCAGATTGCCGCCTATGCTATACCAGTACAGATGGTTGTATCCGCTCTTTTCGCTGACAAAGCTGAAGTTTTCCGGATAGAAGACGATGTTGTCGAATACATTCTCGCGGATATAGGTATCGCTTTCATCACGCAGAGCCAGTTTGGCTACCGTGCTGCGAGGGTCGGCAAAGTATAGGTCGAACCGGTTCTGATGGCGGTTCAGTGTCATGACGGCAAGCTTGTTGGGGTCTTGGGTAAAGCGGATGCGGGGAATATAGCCGTCTGCATCTACCGGCACGTTTATCTTGCGGGTCACTTTCGACTTGATGTCGAAGGTGTGTACGGACACTTTGGAATTTACTTCTCCCGTTTTAGGATATTTGTAAGTATACTCTCCCGGATACTTCTCGAAAGGGGTGAAGTGGGGGGCTTGTCCGGCAAAAAGAGGGAAAGAGTAGGAGGGAACATCTTTCTCGTCAAAGCGGATGAAAGCCAGCATCTGGCTGTCGGCACTGAATTCCAGCGCACGGTTGAAGGAGAACTCCTCTTCGTAAACCCAGTCGGGGATGCCGTTCAGCACCTCGTTCTGTTTCCCGTCTTCCGTCACCTGGCTTTCGCTGTTGCCGTAGAGCAGTTTTACAAGGAAGATGTTGTTGTCGCGTACGAAAGCCACTTGATTGCCGTCCGGTGAAAATACGGGCACCTGTTGCGGGCCGCCGTCCGAAAGCTTTTCCACAATATTGTTGATTTTACCGTCCAGGTTGCGCTTCAGGCTGTAGATGTAATGCACAGCCGTATAGGAATGACGGTAGATGGGAGTTGTTTCGGTGGCAATGAGCAGCTTGCTGCCGTCCGGAGCAAAGCTGTAGCTGTCGAATGTCTTGAACGTGCATTCGCGTGCGGTAGCGGCATCAAACAGCACTTCCACGGGTTTTCCCGTTTTGAAGGAGTACTTGATGATTTGTGTCCTGTCCGCATTCATCTGCGAATAATGTTCCCCGTCTCCCGGATGGGGATAACGCCGGAAATGTTCTTCGGAGTGAACTTGCCCGATACGATTTCTTTCAAATCGAGTGCCTTGCCATTTTGGGCGAAACCTGCCAGCGTACAGAGGCAGAGGAGAAGTGCGATGCTTATCTGTTTCATATCTATCTTTTATGCTTATCTGTTTCCCTATTTTTTCTGGGGAACAAATATACAACAAAGGGAAGATTTATCGAAGCAGTGGGCCGATTTTATTCTTTTTGAACAGAAAAAGCCCGTCCTGCTCCTTGGGGGCGAAGCAGGGACGGGCCTCCGTCACTCATAGATGATGATTGGATGAGATGATGATTGGAATATCTTTCGTTACAAGCACTTGACTTTTCTTTGATATTCTGCAATGGCTGCATCCAGTCGTTCGTGGGCGGTTGTGTCACCCGGAACGTTGTGCGACGGATGGATGTACAAGTGTACGCCACGGTCGGCAAGGATTTCGGCAACGGTAGTGATGGTCATCCATACCATGGTGACGAAACTCAATGTAGACAACGGACCTACCTTGTCGAAGTGGTTCTTCAAAGGTACGGAGGCGTCTACCAGGGGAACGCAGGAATCCACTACGATATCTGCCAACTGGAAGAGGTTCTTTCCGCTGGAGTGGCGGCTGGCCTTGTCGCCCGTTTCGCTGGCTGAACCGTATACGATAACTTTCATGCCGCGCTTCTTGGCTTCCAATGCCATGTCTATATTGACGGCATTGATACCGGTATGTGAGAAAATCCACATACAGTCTTTGGAATCAAAATCATAGTTCTTCATGATTTCCTGGCCGTAGCCTTCTGCCCGTTCCAGGAAGAGGAACTGATGAATACCCATCTGGCCGATAATCTGCGTGAAGAATGTCAGAGGCAATTCGCAAAGCGGGTGGAATCCTACAAAGCTGCCGATACGCGGATACATTTCTTCTACGGGAATTGTTGCGTGGCCGCAACCAAACGTGTGGACCCAACGACCGGCTTCGATGGAATCTGCCATAACAGTGGCTGCTTTTTTGATGTTTTCCAACTGGGTAGCCTCCAGTTTTTCCATAATGCCATGGGCATTCTTTAACCATTCGAGTGCTAACATAACTTTTTTGTTTTTTAAGAAGTTAATAAATTTATTTGAGTGAGCGTTTATACAAAAGGAGCATGACGGCAAGTGAGGCAATCATCAGATAAGGATAAAGCCGATGCCATTGGTGTATTGGGAAATCATGCCCATCAGCCGTTCATTGCAGTCTGGCCAATGAGGCTATGGCAAGCGCCACGCTGAATGCTGTTCCCGATAAGGACGGGTACCGGCTTCCAAGAATGCTGAGTATCACGGGATACGTGGCCGACAGCCCCATACCTACCAGCACCATGCCGACTGCCGCGCGTGCAAAACTCGGCGAGAACATAAGGAAACAGAATCCTATGGCAGTGAGCGTAAGGCTGTAGGGCAGCACGGTTTCCGGTTTTATCTTCTTGAATATCGCAACTTGCATCATACGTGCCACGGTCAGTCCCGCTACCATGCAGGTCAGTGCAATCAATGCCTGATTGGCCGGAATATCCGTCATCTGCCCAAAGTAACTCGTGGACCAGTTGTTGCAGACACCCTCGATGCCGCTTTGGAAAAAAAGAATGAAGCTGAGTAGCAGTAAGCTGCTTTCTTTCAGCAGTCCCAATCCCTCTTTTACCGGGAAACCTTGCGCCTGCTTAGGGGCGGGGAAGCGTACGGGGATACAGAATATAATGCCCGCAAGCATCACTACGCCAATTCCCAGCAAGATGGTTTCGAATGAATAATGCCTGGAAAGGGAGCCCAGCAACATCGGTATGCCCAATGCGCCCAGTCCGTAGAACATGCCCAGAAAACTGAGGCGTGAGCCTTTTTCGGATTCTCCTGAGATGTCGGATACCAATGCATTGGTTTCTCCGTTGAGGATGCCTCCGCCCAGGCCGATGCCGACGATGGAGCTTGCAGCAGTGGCACGCTTTCAAAGAAGGCAAGCCCTTCCATCCCCAGCAGTACGATGATGCAGCTGGGCACCAGCAGGGCTTTATGTCCGAACCGGTCTACGATGGGACCGAAAATCAGGGAACCGGCCAGCATGCCCAGAGGCAGGAAAGTGACCAGTGAGGTTGTCTGCAACCCGCTCAGATTCAGCTTGGCTATGAGGGATGGCAACACTGCTCCCAATGTAATCATGGAGACTCCGAAGAAACACATTCCGATGCACGCTGCCGTGAATACGAGATTCTTGTGATAACTGTTACTCATACAAGTGATTTTTGATGGCAAGAAACGCTGCTCCTATCAGTCCGGCATTACCGGACAACTGAGAAGGTACAAATTCCACCTGCTTGATGCTGAGCGGTTGCGCCCATTTGCAGGCTTCCTTGTAAATGTCATCTATAAAGATACCGGCAGGGCCGAATACGCCTCCGCCCCAAATTATCTTCTGCGGGTTGAGCAGGCTGACCAGATTTGCGGAAGCCATGCCCCACATCTCGACGGCTTTGTGCAATACGGAGATGGCGATAGGGTCTTTTTCATTATAGCACTGAACACATCATAGGCCGATATGCGGCAGATGGGTTTCTGGCGCAGTTTTCCTTTGTATGCCTTGTTGGCGCGTACGGCATCGCGTACCCGTGCCCCGATACCATTGCCGGAAGCGTAATATTCGAAACATCCGCATGCGTCATACTCTTCCCGGTAGGAGGTTGCAGGGCCATCCAGCCGGTGGCGCCGATAATGTCGTTGGCTCCGTGCAACACGTGCCCGTCGATGATGATGCCGGCACCGATACCGGTTCCCACGGCAATGAATATGGCACTGTGACATTCTTTGGCGGCACCTTGCCACATCTCTCCATACATATAGCAGGTACGGTCGCTGTCGATGTATATCTCGATGCCCGGAGGCGTTACACTGCGCAGCTCCTCATAGAGGGGGTAGTTGTCCCAGCCCGGTATGTTGGGGGCCCATACCCGGTTGGTTTGGGAGTAAACGATACCGGGGATGCAGACACCTATTCCGTCGACGTGTATACGGCTTCTGCGTGCTACGGTAAGAAGTTTGGCGAGGATATCCGCGGCGAGCTTGCCCACTTCGTGTCCGGTTCTTCCTTTCAGGAGCCGTTTGCGGTTAAACATCATGCTTCCGTCCGGAAAGAAAATGGCGCTGGCTATTTTTGTGCCGCCTATGTCCAATGCGATTGTTGCCATGGTGTTATAGTATTTATAGGTTGATTCATTAAGGTTGTATGCAAAGCTATGAATTTATTTCATTCTTGAGGTGTATAAACTGAGGAAATTGTGTGTAAAAAGAGTGTCTAATCACTAAATTGTGTTTAATGTAATTGCGCTTGGATGTACTCTTTCTCAATTAATTAGTTGTATATCAGTGGATGAAACATTTTTTAGTGCAGGTGGAATTTCTTTGTTTTATGTTCGTTAACAAATCGGGTGGAAAGTATTCTTGTTTTTGCAGGTTCATCCCACGGAAAAATCCTATATTTGCCACTTACATAAGGAATATGTATGGAAACCAAATCTACGCTCTATAATGAGTTCCCTTTTTTTCTGAAGCGATATTTTCCCTATAAGGTACAGAAAATATCGCTGAATGCCGGTTTTACGTGCCCCAACCGGGATGGAAACAAAGGAGTCGGCGGTTGCACCTATTGCAACAACCAGACCTTCAACCCCGATTATTGCCGTACGGAGAAATCCATTACTCGCCAGCTGGAGGAGGGCAAGCAGTTCTTTGCACACAAATATCCGGAGATGAAGTATCTCGCCTATTTCCAGCCTATACCAATACGTATGGCGAACTGGAAGACCTGAAGCGGAAATACGAGGAAGCCTTGTCGGCAGACGGGGTGGTGGGCCTGGTCATCGGCACCCGTCCGGACTGTATGCCCGACAGCCTGCTGGACTATCTGGAGGAGATGAACCGGCATACCTTCCTTTTAGTGGAGTACGGCATAGAGAGTACCGACGACAAGACACTTGCCGCATCAACCGCGGGCATACTTCCATGCCGCCGCCGATGCGGTGGAAAGAACGCTTCGCGCGGAATCCTGACCGGTGGGCATGTCATCCTCGGACTGCCGGGCGAGACGCACGAAAGCATCGTGCACAAGCCGGCGTACTGTCCCGTCTGCCGCTCACTACCTTGAAGATGCATCAGCTGCAACTGATAAGGGGCACCCGTATGGCTCTGGAGTACCGGCAGCATCCCGAAGACTTCCATCTGTTCGGTGTGGAGGAATATATCGACCTCGTGATAGACTATATCGAGCATCTGCGGCCGGACTTGGTACTGGAGCGTTTCGTTTCCCAGTCTCCCAAGGAACTACTCATTGCACCCGACTGGGGACTAAAAAATTATGAATTTAATCACCGGGTTCAAAAAAGAATGAAAGAACTCGGTGCATATCAGGGAAAGAAGTATGAAATGTGAGAAAAAAGAATTATTTTTGCCGCAACTTTAAATGTGGAATCAATCTAAATAAAGATACAGTTATGAACCAAAAACAGTGATAAAAGGAAAAATCCACTACGTGGGAGTGAATGACCGCAATAAGCATTTGTTTGAAGGCATGTGGCCGTTGCCGTACGGGGTTTCCTACAACTCTTACCTGATAGATGATGAGACGGTCGCTTTGGTCGATACGGTAGACATCTGCTACTTCGAGGTGTATCTGCGCAAGATAAAGAGCATTATCGGCGAGCGCCCCATCCAGTATCTCATCATCAACCATATGGAGCCGGACCATTCGGGCTCTATCCGCCTGATAAAGCAGCATTATCCCGACATCATCATCGTGGGCAACAAGCAGACCTCGGCATGATAGAGGGCTTTTATGGCGTGACGGGCGAACAGTACATGGTGAAGGACGAGGATTTTCTGGCTTTGGGGCATCATAAGCTCCGTTTCTATATGACCCGATGGTGCACTGGCCCGAGACGATGATGACTTTTGACGAAACGGAAGGAGTCCTTTTCGCCGGTGACGGCTTCGGCTGTTTCGGTACGTTGGACGGCGGGTTCCTGGATACGCGCATCAATCTGGACAGATACTGGGACGAGATGGTGCGTTACTATTCCAACATCGTGGGCAAGTACGGCTCTCCGGTGCAGAAGGCACTTGCCAAGCTGGGCGGTCTGCCCATTTCCACCATCTGCTCCACGCACGGGCCGGTGTGGACGGAAAACATAGCCAAGGTTATCGGCATCTACGACAAGTTGAGCCGCTACGCCGCTGACGAAGGTGTGGTCATTGCTTACGGTTCCATGTACGGCAACACGGAGCAGATGGCGGAAGCCATTGCGGCGGAACTTTCTGCACAGGGCATCAGGAACATCGTGATGCACAATGTGAGCAAGAGCAATCCTTCTTATATCATTGCCGACATATTCAAGTATCGCGGACTTATCATCGGCAGCCCCACCTACAGCAACCAGATTTATCCTGAGATAGAATCCTTGCTCTCCAAGATTCTGGTACGCGAAGTGAAGGGACGCTATCTGGGATACTTCGGCTCCTTCTGCTGGGCGGGTGCCGCCGTGAAGCGCATGGGCGAGTTTGCCGAAAAGAGCAAGTTCGAGATTGTGGGCGACCCGGTAGAGATGAAGCAGGCCATGAAGGACATTACTTACGAACAATGCGAAAACCTGGCACGTGCATGCAGAGCGTTTGAAGAAGGATAGGAAGTAGTTGAAAATTACCCCTAATTTATTAACCTAATAAAACAATCACAATGAGACTAATCATTCAACCGGATTATCAATCCGTATCAAAGTGGGCGGCACATTATGTGGCTGCCAAAATCAAGCCGCTCATCCGACACCTGAAAAACCGTTTGTATTGGGATGCCCCACCGGTTCTTCTCCGTTGGGCATGTACAAGGAACTTATCGACCTGAACAAGAAAGGCATCGTGTCTTTCCAGAACGTAGTGACTTTCAATATGGACGAGTATGTAGGTTTGCCCAAGGAACATCCCGAAAGCTACTATTCCTTTATGTGGAACAACTTATTCAGCCATATAGACATCAAGCCGGAGAACACCAATATCCTGAACGGCAACGCTGCCGACCTGGATGCCGAGTGTGCACGCTATGAAGAGAAAATCAAGTCCTACGGCGGCATCGACCTCTTCATGGGCGGTATCGGTCCCGACGGACATATCGCTTTCAACGAGCCGGGTTCTTCCCTTTCGTCACGCACCCGCCAGAAGACATTGACTACCGATACCATCATTGCCAACTCCCGTTTCTTTGACAACGACGTGAACAAGGTGCCCAAGACTGCCCTGACCGTCGGTGTCGGTACTGTGCTTAGCGCCCGCGAGGTAATGATTATCGTAAACGGACACAACAAGGCACGTGCCTCTATCATGCAGTCGAGGGTCCCGTGATGCAGATGTGGACTATCAGCGCCTTGCAGATGCACGAAAAGGGTATCATCGTTTGTGACGATGCGGCCACCGAAGAATTGAAGGTGGGTACTTACCGCTACTTCAAGGATATTGAGGCAGAGCACCTGGATGCGGAAAGCTTGCTGAAATAAGCAAACTAATAAAAGTTTTGCAATTCCACCCTCACCACCCTCACCGCTTGTCTGCATCTGCTTGTTCATCGGTGTTTCAGGGGTGAGTGAGAGCAATTTAAAAGGGTGAGGGCAAATTTTGCCCTCACCCTTTTTGTTCTCCTGATTTTGGTTGACTGTTTTCAGGACAGGGCGTTATGTGATGAAAACGGGCTCTGCTCCGCTGTAAGGCTTTGGGTGCCAATGTTAAAGATACCAAATACTCACTGCAAAACCAGTGCATCGTTTTTGCAGTGCCGCTGCAACATAGATGCAGTGCCACTGCAACTGTTTTGCAGTGCTACTGCAACGCCTTTGCAGTGTTACTGCAAAAGATGTGCAGTAGGTTTGCAGTGAGGGCTTGTGATGAAAAAGCCATGGGCGTGCTTTCTTTTTTGCGGAATATGTGCTATCTTTGTCATACTTGTAATTTAAACAGTAGCAGCTATGGAATTGAGTGGCAGACGCTATCCGATAGGGATACAGAATTTTGAGCAACTGCGTACGCGGAATTGTGTGTATGTGGATAAGACGGAGCTGGTGTACAAATTGGTGAATACAGACCAAATTTATTTCTTCAGCCGCCCCCGTCGGTTTGGCAAAGCTTGCTCGTGTCTACGCTGGAGGCCTATTTCCAGGGGAAAAAGGAACTTTTCGAAGGGCTGGCTATGGAACGTCTGGAGCAGGAATGGGAGGTTTGCCCGGTGCTGCACGTTGATTTCAGCTTGACGAAATATACTGAGCTGCGTGACTTGACGGGGCAATTGAATTTGTTTTTATCTCGTTGGGAAGAAATTTACGGAAAAAAGGAAGAGGAAGAGGGGGCGGCAGAGCGTCTGCAAGGCATCATCCTGCGTGCCTACGCCAAGACCGGAAAGCCGGTTGTAGTGCTGATTGACGAGTACGATGCTCCTCTGCTTGACAGTAATTCCGATGCCCTTTTGCAACAACAGCTTCGCAACGAGATGCGCAAGTTCTTCAGTCCTCTCAAGGGGCTGGGGCAATATCTCCGTTTTCTTTTTATCACGGGTATCAGCAAGTTCAGCCAGCTGAGCATCTTCAGCGAACTGAACAATTTGCAAAATATCAGTATGCGCGATGACTTCAGTGCCCTCTGCGGCATCACCGAGGAGGAACTGCTGACGCAGTTGAAACCCGATATTGAGCGGATGGCCGAGGCTAATGATGAGACTTACGAGGAGGCATGCTTGCATTTGAAGCGGCAATATGACGGTTATCATTTCAGTAAGGCTTGTGCGGATATTTACAACCCGTTCAGCCTGTTCAATGCTTTCAATTCCAAAGAATACAAGAACTATTGGTTCTCCACGGGCACGCCTACTTTCCTGATAGATATTCTGCGCCATGCAGACTTCGATGTGCGTGCGCTGGAAGGTGTTGAGGCTACCGATGAGCAGTTTGATGCGCCTACGGAACAGATAACGAGTCCCATCCCGGTGCTCTACCAGAGCGGTTATCTGACCATTAAGGGCTATGACCGTAATTTCCAAATCTATCGTTTGGCTATCCCAACGGTGAGGTCCGTAAAGGGTTCATTGAATCCCTGCTTCCCTCTTACGTGCACTTGCCTGCCCAGAACAACACCTTCTACGTCGTCTCTTTCCTTCGCGACTGATGAAGGGTGATGTGGAGAGCTGCCTGGAGCGTACCCGTTCCTTCTTTGCCTCCATTCCCAATGATTTGGAGAACAAGACCGAAAAGCATTATCAGACCATTTTCTATTTGCTGTTCCGTTGATGGGGCAATATGTGGAGTCGGAAGTGAAGAGTTCCGTAGGCCGTGCGGATGTGGTGGTGCAGTTGCAGGATGTCGTTTATGTCTTCGAGTTCAAATACGACGGTACCCCGGAAGAGGCGTTGGCTCAGATTGACAGCAAGCAGTATGCCATCCCTTACCGGGCGGACGGCAGGCGTGTGGTCAAGATCGGTGTGAATTTTGACAGTGCCACGCGGACGATTGGCGGGTGGAAAATAGCTAAAGCGGATTAGAAGAAGAAACTTTATTAATAAATTAGGGAAACATGAAATTAATTAGGTTAAAACAGCTTTTTATATTTGTTCTGCATATTGAGTGTTTTGCATCATGTGTGCAAAAACCAGATAGTAGTGTAGAAGATTGGGATCGTACTTTTATAAATACAAAGAAGCTTATTTCAGAGGCTTGTTTGGATAGAGAATTTAATTTTGGGGACGTCCTTTTTTAATCCAATATGTAGATTCATCTTTGCTTATTTATGATGATATTGGAGATTCTCTTTTTCTTTTGGTTGATTTGAAAGAAAACGATAGGGTTTATCGTTTTGGGCAAAAAGGTGAAGGAAATAATGAATTCTTGCAAGTTTTTGCTTTCTGTAATATGAAGTCCGATTCTATTCTTGGTGTTTATGATGCATATAAACATGAATTGCGTGAGATAAACTTAGATAAGGTTAAGCGTGGAGAAATGAATTTTCCAGTTGTTTTTAAAGATACTTTATCGAGTATTAAGCTATCCCCGACAAAATATGACGCATATCTTGGATTAGGATTCTATGAAAGTAACATGTTGAGTCTTACGGATAATTCTATTGGAAGTAAGTTCTTTTTTGAATATCCTTATAAAGATAGTCGCGAGAAAGCTATTTCAAATCGTTTGCGAGGGATGGCTTATCAAGGGACTTTGTGCTCTAATCGGTCATTGGACAAATTCTTGTATGCTGTGTGTAGTGCTCCTATCTTTATGCTGTTTTCTGTAAATAAAGATGGAATTGAGAAAACTTATGATTGATAGGTGGATATCCCAATTATGTTACAGAAGAAACAGGTGAATATCGATCGGCTCCAATGAGTGCAGATAATAAAATGTCTTTTACCATGGCATATGCAACGGATAATTACATCTATCTGCTGTATTCCGGAAAGAATTTTAGAGATGCTGGTATGGATGCATTTAAAGCTAATGTCATTTATCAGTTATCTTGGAATGGAAAACCGATAAATAAGTTTGAAACTGATTATCCACTGACAAATTTTTGTGTTTCTGATAATGATGATGTCTTGTATGCTTTGGCTGATAAAGGTGAAGTGGAACTGGTACAGTATACTTTGAAATAGATTAAGTTATGTTTATGGTTGGCTCGCTCTATCCAAATACTGTTTCTTATCAGTTCTTGGTTTTCTTAAGCATTTTACCTGCTGCGCAATGGTATCACGCCGTCCTTTATTAAGCAAACGGTAAGAAGATGATTAAGATGGGTGTCTCTTGTTAAAAAAATATCTAACTTTGAGGCGGATTAATATTTGAACACACACAACGTGGACGAGAAAAGAGGGAGACGGCAAATGCTATTGATATACGTTGCTATAGGGGTTATTGTAGCAGTAATTACTGGATGGTTCTTGTATCAAAACCGAATGGAGTTCTGGGAAACGCAGGCACGGAGTGCTTTTCGTATGGCTTTGGGAGAAGAGTTGCAGAAAAGGAATGAAGTTGACGTGTATTTCAGTTCGTCAGGGAATATTAGGTTACCGGATGATTCCATTGACATTAAGAAGGAGCCGATAAAGGTAGAAATGGAAAGTGAATATGGTAAAAAGGACTTTTTGTTCCTTATGAAAAGTACTTTCATAATGTGGAGCAATCTTCTAATTTGAGAGGGATGCACTCTTATATACTGCATATGTTCCCTTTGCAAGCTGATTCGTTGAATAGGATATGGTATCGCTTACTGGAAGAAATGAATTATTCTGGGAAAACGGTAGTACGTATATCTGTGGCTGATTGGGATGAACGTGAAACTTATACTTTTTCGGACGATTCACTTTATATGTTAAAACCGGATAGTCTTATGTCTTGTTATTTGGGCTATAGGTGCGAAATTGGTGTGACGGGATATTTGTATTATTCTTGGTTGAACATTTTTACTGCTAAGGATAAGATTCTTTTGTGCGCTCTTGTTCTTTGTTGCTTTCTGCTGTTTTTTCTGCAAGAATACATTGCTAAAGTCTATCGCCGTTTTTTTTGTCAAAGAGGTGACGGTAGAAAAAACAGTTCCGATATTTGTGGAGAAAGAAATACCGATGATTGCAGTAGATAGGAGTGAGGCGCATGTTTATCGGTTGGAAGATGATTTGTTTTTTAATGCCGATTCCGGTGTGCTGTATAGAGTAGACAATAGGGTGAAGTTGACGGCAACCCTTGCAAGACTGCTGCAAGCCTTCTTGGATGCGGAAGATTATAGGTTGTCAGTCAATGGAATTATGGAACTATTGTGGCCGGACGGTTCAGTAACACCGGGTAATGTACATACTGTAATAACAAGATTACGAAAAGCCCTGTCCGAAGTCTCTGATTGGGGGATAGAAAATAAAAAATTTTGTTATCAACTAAAAAGTCCCATTTCATTGAAAAAATCCTTGAATGAATGATGGATCTCTCATCTGACAAAGCCTAAAATAAGTGCTTGTCAGACGAACGGTTATCGCGTCCTGCCATGGCTGAATATGCAAAGAATGTGTATATTGGAATTGCGGATGCTGGTGCGGAACATTGTTTTGAAACCCTATTGCATGGTCAGGCTTCTTCGGTTGGCAATTATCCCATTCCGCAGGTGAAACAATATTTAGGGGGGGAGAGAGGATATAATGCATCTCGTGGAGTATTTGTCTATTCTTGTTATGATTTCCCTTATTTAGCATTGTATCAGCAGGATGAGGATAAATTTTCATTAGTGTGGGAATGGCGAACAGATGGTGACGAATACGAGATTCGGAACAATGAGGTGATTTTTGACCGCAGGGTAAAAGGTGTCCGGGGACTCTGTATGAGTAAGGATTTTATTATTACATTGCAACGAGACCGTAGAAAAGATGATACGGATGAATCTACAGTGGGAAGGGATGCAAGCAAATGCCCTCATACTGTTTTCTTGTATGATTATGATGGAAATTTAGTGAAGATTGTTGATTTGGGTATTCCCGTAATGCGTATAGCTTCTGAAGAACAGAGTAATACGTTGTATGCCATAGGGGTGAATCCGGATTTTGTCTTGGTGAAATATGAATTATAAGATAATTAATTGACGGCTCATGGCGTGTAGGATATACTGATTACCAGTATCGATAACCGAACGGATTTTTAATAGGAATATTTTTTCATCGTGAGTATAGGTGAATAAAAGTAACTTTTGTATTCATTTTCTCTTTTTTCT